>OJGO01000330.1_pt1 | contig 19112 bp, 16 predicted proteins | sample 1594871 | NCBI WGS metagenome assembly OJGO01 (sample SAMN05416798, study PRJEB24817) | seawater metagenome | isolation source: Sea water | place: Canada:Atlantic | collected 2013-07 | reverse complement strand
CTTACCAACGTGCCTATGCGCCCTATAGCAAGTTTCATGTTGGTGCTGCGGCGTTAACTGCCGATGGCAATATCGTTAACGGTTGTAATGTTGAAAATGCCTCCTACGGTTTAACGATATGCGCAGAACGTAACTGTATTAATCACGCGGTTGTTAATGGTGAGCAGCAATTTCAAGTGATTATAATTTACACCGAACAAGACAAGTTAACACCGCCTTGCGGTGCCTGTAGACAGGTTATTGCTGAGTTTTTTGAGCAATCAGCGCCAGTGTTTGCTGTTAACCATAAAAATGAGCATAAGGAATGGACTGTACAGCAGTTATTACCTGATGCATTCACCCCAAAAGATTTAGTAGACTTGTAAGGATTTAGTCAATGTCAGTAACCAAAAAAGTTATCCCGCAAGAGATTATTCGACTCAAGCGTGATGGTCACGTATTAGATGAGCAAGCGATAAATGGCTTTGTGTCAGGGCTTGTTGATGGCAATTTTTCTGATAGTCAAGTTGGTGCCATGGCAATGGCTATCTTTCAGCAAGGTATGTCGTTAGATGAAAGAGTCAACTTTACCAAAGCTATGATGCATTCAGGTGATGTATTAAGTTGGCAAGACTTTGATGGCCCTATTGTAGATAAACATTCTACGGGCGGTGTTGGTGACAAGGTTAGCTTTATGTTGGCTGCAATTGTGTCTGCCTGTGGTGGTTATGTACCAATGATTTCTGGTCGTGGCTTAGGCCATACTGGAGGCACATCCGATAAACTAGAGAGTATCGCTGGCTTTAATGTACAGCCTAGTATTAGTGAATTTAAGCGTATTGTAAAAGACGTTGGTGTGGCTATTATTTCTCAAACCGATAATTTAGCGCCTGCAGATAAGCGTTTGTATTCTATTCGGGATGTGACAGCAACTGTTGAATCTATTCCGTTGATTACAGCGTCTATTTTGTCGAAAAAACTTGCCGCTGGACTAGATACTTTAGTGATGGATGTTAAGGTTGGTAACGGCGCTATGATGACTAACCTAGCTGATGCTAAAGCGCTTGCCGAGAGTATTGTTAGTGTCGCCAATGGAGCAGGGGTAAAAACACAGGCGATTATTACCGATATGAACCAAGTGTTAGGTACCAGTGCTGGTAATGCTTTAGAAATGTATGAAACCGCTAAGTACTTAACAGGTAAGCAACGTGAGCCACGTTTACATAAGGTTGTACAGTCACTTGCTAGTGCTATGCTGATTAATACTAACTTAGCGAGTACTGAAAAAGATGCCCATGAAAAAATAGAGCAAGTATTAAGGTCTGGTTTAGCAGCAGAGGTCTTTGACCGCATGATTGCTGCACTAGGGGGCCCGACCAACTTCATTGAAAAGCCTTGGGATTCAATGATAAAAGCAAATGTTATTGTTGACGTTAAAGCCGCACAGCATGGTTATATTGCGACAATGGATACCCGCGCTGTAGGTATGTCTGTGGTCGGTTTAGGCGGTGGTAGAACTGCACCGACACAAAAAGTAGATCACACGGTTGGTTTTGACCGTATATTACCATTAGGAGTACAAGTTAATCGTGGTGAAGTGATTGCGCGTGTTCATGCTAAAGATGAAGACTCAGCCAATGCTGCCGTTGCACAATTTAATAGTGCACTTAGTTACACTGAAGAAAGCCCTGAGTTGCCACCAGTGATTTATTAATCTAATCGATCATTAATTGGATAGTTGGAAGTAATACCAATTTGATTAAACTTCTTCCCTACGCAGAGCTACATTGATGAGCTTAGAACAAACAAAATCTGTTAAATATAGTTATTCTATATTTAATTAATTTTGTGATGTTATCAGTTTATCAATGAGCTCCCAAGGGCGAGTTTAAAAGGTTTATATGCTGCTTTATTGATTTTGATAAGGGAATAACCATTCTCTACAATCAATGCATTGCCTCTAAAGCTTTTAATTCTCGCTGAGTGGGAAAGAACTTAATCAACTTGGTATAATACCAATTTCATTAAGTTTGTGATTTTGTTGTGCGCAGGAAAAATAATTCAAGGGTAGGCGCTTGATTGACCAATAGCTGGCTATTGGGATTGAGAGCAACGCCGCCTTGGGGTATTTTAACCAACACAAATGGAGTGATACAAGCCTTCTAAGCTCAAAATACCCAAACTGCCTGAAGAAGCAGATTTGAGCTGGAATTATAAATGCCTCATCCCAATCGTTTTTTCTCCCACTGAAACATGTATTTTGAATGATCACGGGTATAGATAGTGTCGAACGATTTATTATAAAAAACTCTCGAAAAGTCAGTAAATCCTAATATAAGCCTATTGCCAAACCAGCTGCTTGAAATGTGCTCGACATAGCGGCTCATAACGCTCATTACCACCTACTTCTACTTGCTCGCCCCTTTGTACGGGTTTACCGTTCGCATCTTGCCTAATGACAAAATTAGCTTTACGGCCACAGTGGCAAATAGTTTTTAATTCAATTAACTTATCAGCCCAAGCGAGCAGGGCAGCACTACCTGAAAAGGTTTGCCCTAAAAAGTCTGTGCGTATGCCATAAGCCAATACTGGGATGTGAAGTAAGTCAACGATGTCGGTTAGTTGTTTTACTTGTTCCGTAGACAGAAATTGCGCTTCATCTATTAAGACACAATCAAGCTTTTCAATTTGGATTTTCTGTTCAATCTCTTTAAATAAGTTAGTCTTATCATCGAATAAAAAGGCATCAGCATCAATGCCCAAACGCGAGGCGACTTTACCCTTGGCAAATCTATCATCTATTTGTGCTGTATAAATAGCTGTGGCTAAACCACGTTCTTGATAATTATAAGAAGACTGTAACAGGTGAGTTGATTTGCCTGCATTCATTGAGGAGTAATAAAAATATAATTGTGCCATTGTGCTTCTTTCTTCTAAATCCAATCTAAAAGTAATAATTCATACGTAGTTAATAGTTGAACACTATTAGCTACGCTTTCCATTATGCGAGAAATGCTAGAAAACTAATAACTACTCGATGTTGGTTTGCTGTTTTGATGGCCCAGCGTCTCTAATAAACTGGTTAATAAGCTGCTAGCACCAAATCTAAAGTGATTAGCATCAGCCCATTGTGCGCCTAAAATATTATCAGCCAAATCAAGGTATATTGCCGCATCTTCGGCCGTTCTTACACCACCAGCAGGTTTAAAACCAACGGCTGTATTTTTTTGCTTTATCACTTCTAACATGATTTGCGCTGAGGTTGGTGTTGCATTTACCGGTACTTTGCCGGTAGATGTTTTAATAAAATCAGCGCCGGCATTAATCGAAATTTCACTGGCTTTTCGTATTAATGCTTCTGATTTTAGCTCACCGGTTTCAATAATAACTTTTAGTTTTGCTGAGCCTTCACAGGCTTGTTTACAAACCTTAACCATATCAAAACCAATATTTTCGTTACCTTGCATTAATGCGCGGTAAGGAAAAACTACGTCCACTTCATCTGCACCATAGGCTACAGCAGCTTTAGTTTCGGCGAGGGCAATATCAATATCATCATTTCCATGCGGGAAGTTGGTGACCGTTGCTATTCTTACCTGTGGTGTTTGTTGTGCTTTTAGCGCTTTTTTAGCCACTGGAATGAAGCGTGGAAAAATACAAATAGCAGCAGTTTCGCCAGCAGGTGAATTGGCTTGCTTACATAGATCAATAATATCCTGATCAGTCTCAGTGTCCGTGAGGCTGGTTAAATCCATCAAAGACAGTGCGCGTTTAGCGACAGTTTTCAAGTCAGACATAATGTTATATTCCTATCTAGTGTTTGCTTATAAAGAAATGAAGATGCCGGCAATGGCCGCACTCATCAAATTTGCTAACGTAGCTGCAAGCATAGCTCGCATGCCTAATCTAGCAATGTCATGACGTCTACTTGGGGCCATTGAACCAATTCCACCGAGTAAAATAGCGATAGATGAAAGGTTGGCAAAACCACATAAAGCAAAAGTGACAATGGCTTGAGTTCCAGGGCTTAGCGTATCTTTAATCTCAACAAAATTAACATAAGCAAAGAACTCATTAACCACAACTTTTTGGCCAATAAAGCTACCAGCTTGTAACATTTCATTTACTGGAACGCCGATAATATAGGCGAAAGGGGCAAAGAGGTAACCTAAGAAAAACTCAATGGTAATATCTTCATAGCCAAATAAACCGGATATGCCACCTACAATGGTATTTAACAATGCAATGAGCGCGATAAAGGCAAGTAACATAGCCCCCACATTTACTGCAAGTTTCAAACCTGAAGCTGCTCCAGAGGCTGCAGCATCAATGACATTGGTCGGTTTGTCGTTTTCGTCATCGTAATCGACAGACTTATCAACTATTTTGTCGTGCTCTGTTTCAGGACAAATTATTTTTGCCATTAAAAGACCACCTGGAGCTGCCATAAATGAAGCAGCAATAAGGTATTTTAACTCAATACCAAGTCCGGCATAACCCGCAAGAATAGAGCCAGCAACAGAAGCTAAGCCGCCAACCATGATGGCAAACAACTCAGATTGAGTCATTTTTGCAATATACGGGCGTATGATAAGTGGTGCTTCGGTTTGACCAACAAAGATATTAGCTGTTGCTGAAAGTGATTCAGGTTTACTGGTTTTTAATAGCTTTTGCAAAGCGCCACCAATAATCTTGATAACCCATTGCATGATGCCTAAATAATAAAGCACAGCTATTAGGGATGAAAAGAAAATAATGTTAGGCAAAACTCTAACAGCAAAAACAAAACCGACACCATTGGAAAACATAGCATCAGTGCCTAAGCCACCAAAAAGAAAGTTAATACCTACTTTGGCACTATCAATCACGCTTTGTACGCCATTAGTCATTGAAAGCAATACATCTTTGCCAAATGGGACATATAGAACAAATGCACCAAGTATCACCTGCAGGGCAAAAGCTAAACCGACAGTGCGTAAGTTAATAGACTTTTTTCCGCTCGATAAGGCATAAGCTATCGCAAGTAATGCGATTATGCCAAATACGCCTCTTAGTGCACCTAATTCCATGAATACCTCTTATTAATTATTATTGTTGTGGGGGTAGTTGTGAAAGTTGACGTATTTTCGCTTTAAGTACTTCTATTGCCATTCGGTTTTTACCGCCTCGGGTAATAACAATATCAGCCCAAGCTTTTGATGGTTCAATGAACTGATGATACATAGGTCTAACTGTTGCTAAGTACTGCTTAGTGACAGACTCAATACTACGACTACGTTCAACTAAATCACGTTTAATTCTTCTAATTAGACATATATCTAATGGTGTATCCATATAAACTTTAATATCAAAACAATCCCTTAGTTCTTTGTTTGATAGTAACAATATACCTTCAACTAAGATGATTTTAGTCGGTAAAAATGTTTTGGTTTCGCTCAGACGAGTATGTGTTTTGTAGCAATAAACTGGACTATCAATTTTCTTATTTTCAGTAAGCTGTGTTAAGTGCTTTGATAACAATTCATGTTCAAATGCATCTGGGTGGTCATAGTTAGTTTGTTCACGTTCAGGCATTGATAAGTGTGACTGATCACGATAATAAGCATCCTCATAAATGATTGATATGCCATTTTCTCCAAGCTCGCCAATAAGTTCGTCATGAATAGTTTGGGCGAAAAGCGTCTTCCCTGATGCTGAGGGTCCAGCAATAGCAATTATAGTTGGTTTAATCGGTTTCAATGTTTAGCCTGTTGTCAAAGATTGAATAATTATTTAGCAAGTGTGGTATCTACAGCCATTAGACACTTGTTATATTCCACTTTTAAAATTGTAATACCAATGAGATTAATTAAGGGAGTAAATTTTAATCAAGATAAATGGTCAAGAACAAGGCGCTTGATTGAGCAATAGCTGGCTATTGGGATTGAAAGCAACGATGTTATTGATTATTTAGACCATTTAAATAGACCACTTAGTTAATTTGATTGGTATAAAGTTAATAAACTATACTGAAGGTAAATATTTAGCTAATAAAGAATGCTTTATTTACCCTTATTTAGAAAGATGATAAATTAACACAACTTGACCACTTGGTCATATTTTTTGACAAATTAATTTAATATTTGTTCATATTTGTAATTTAAGAAGTGAAAAGGAAACATTATGGCGCGTGCAATAATTATGGTTATTGATAGCTTTGGTATTGGTTATTCTCCTGATGCAGCGGATTTTGGTGATGTAGGTGCGAATACGCTTGCTAACCTAGCTCGTGCCTACTATGAAGACTCAGGTAAAGAAATTGCCTTACCTAACTTATCTTCAATGGGGCTAATAAAAGCTTGCGAGCAAGCATCTAACCAAACGTTTCCTAACCAGGGTAAAGCTCCAAGTAAGGGGGCTTATGGCTTTGCACAAGAGATTAGTACCGGTAAAGATACCCCCAGTGGCCATTGGGAAATGGCAGGAGTGCCTGTATTGTTTGATTGGGGATATTTCACTGATAAAACTAATAGTTTTCCAAGCGCATTAATTGACAATATTAATGGTGAAACTGGCTTTGAAGGTATGTTGGGTAATTGCCATGCCTCAGGTACTGAAATCTTAACTCGTTTAGGAGAAGAGCATATTAAAACGGGTTTACCTATTTGTTATACGTCGGCCGATAGCGTTTTCCAAATTGCAGCTCATGAAGAGCATTTTGGTTTAGATAACCTATACAAATACTGTGAAACGGTACGAGAATTATTAAGTGATTTAAATATTGGTCGTGTTATTGCAAGGCCTTTTATCGGAGATAACCCAGCTAACTTCGCTAGAACGGGTAATCGTAGAGACTACTCTGTGCTGCCGCCAGCACCTACCGTACTTGATAAAATCTCACAGTCAGGTACTCATGTTGTTAGTGTTGGTAAAATTGCTGATATTTTTGCCCATCAAGGTATTGATGAAAAAACTAAAGCGACAGGACTTAACGCACTTTTTGATGCGACTTTACAACATATCAAAACAGCAAAAGATAATTCACTCATTTTCACTAACTTGGTGAACTTTGACCAAGATTTTGGACATCGTCGTGATGCCGTCGGTTATGCAAAAGAACTCGAAGCTCTTGATGTTAGAATGCCTGAACTTTTACAAGCCTTGTCTGAAGATGACTTGTTAATTTTAACGGCTGATCATGGTTGTGATCCAACTTGGCCTGGTACCGAGCACACCAGAGAATATGTACCTGTTATCGCTTATCACCCTCAGATAGCTTCTATTAATATTGGTAATCGTAAGACCTTCGCTGATATAGGGCAAAGTATCGCTGAGCTATTTAAAGTAGAAGCCATGGACTACGGCACAAGTTTTCTGTCGGAGTTATACGGTACAAACGAATAAGATACAAAACAATAACGCGAGAAGTACAATAATCAATATACTTTCAATTACACTATTAAATATAATAAAAACAGCAAGATAATTAACTATTAAAACATAATAAAAAGCAAAAGCAATCCTGGGAGTAAACAAATGAAAGTTTTTAAAAAAAGCGCATTATCATTATGTGTGCAAGCGTCAATCATTGCGAGTGTTGCAGGTATCTCTACCAGCGCAATAGCTGCAGATGAAGTGACAAAAGAAAAAGTTGTTGGCATTGAGGTAATAGAAGTAACAGCACGTAAAAGAACTGAAAATGTTAAAGATGTACCCATTTCAGTTTCAGCGTTAACCAGTAAAAAACTAGAGGTTCTAGGCTCATCAGGTATGGATGTTCGTTCTTTATCTGCAAAAGTACCTAGCTTATTAATCGAATCTTCATTTGGACGTACTTTTCCGCGTTTCTATATTCGTGGTTTAGGTAACACAGATTTTGATTTACTTGCATCACAACCAGTATCATTAATTTATGATGATGTTGTTTTAGAAAATGCGCTAACTAAAGGCATGCCTATGTTCGATCTCGAACGGGTAGAGGTGCTTCGTGGTCCTCAAGGTACTTTGTTTGGACGTAATACCACGGCAGGTATAATTAAGGTTCAATCAAAAAAGCCAACCCAAGATTTTGATGCTACGGTTTCAGCCTCATATGGTAGCTATAATTCGACAGACTTACGTTTAGCGGTAGGTGGTGGTTTAACTGATACCTTGTCTGCCCGTGTTGCTTTCTTACAGCAAGATAGAGATGATTGGATAGATAATAAAGCGCCTGGTTTTGAGCAAGATGACCAGTTGGGCGGCTACGGAGAGACAGCAGGACGAATTCAGCTTTTATGGGAACCAAGTGATGATTTTTCAGCCTTATTCAATTATCACTTTAGAGATGCAGATGCAGATGCTCGTGTTTTTAGAGCGAATATAATTAAGCCAGGCACTAATGACTTAGTCGATGATTTTGATCGCGAAGTTGTTTATCACGATGCTGCGGTACGCAATAATCAAACCATAGAAATGAAAGGCTCAAGCTTAAAGTTAGATTATGATTTTGGCAGCCATACAATAACCTCTGTTACAGGTTATGAATCCGCAGAAATGTTCTCTGTCGGTGATATTGATGGTGGTTATGGCTGTGGGATCACAGCTATTCCTGGCTGTGATCCAGGAAATATGGGGCCTGGTTTTATTCCTTTCACCTCAGAAACAGGTGCGAAAATGCCTGACCATTCTCAAATCACTCAAGAACTTAGATTGTCTAGCAATGATCTTGGAAAATTTGATTATCAAGTAGGTTTCTTCTATTTCAGTGAGGACTTAACTATAAACAACCTGAGTTTTGATACATTAGGTGGTGGTAGTCAAAATGGTATCGCTGTTCAAAATATGGAAACAACGGCTTGGGCTGTGTTTGCTTCTATGGACTTTGAGCTTTCAGATAAACTGAATTTAACCGCAGGTATTCGTTATTCAGATGATGAACGTGTTTGGGATGGCACCTTAGTTCAGTCGCCTTTCGGTGCTCCAGGATTTAGTGAAAATGCTACCGTTGATGATTCACAAGTAAGCGGTGATGTTAGTGTTAATTATCGTATGACAGACGAAACGAACCTTTATGCCCGTGTAGCAAAAGGTTATCGTGCGCCAAGTATTCAAGGTCGTAGTTTACTATTTTCTGCCTCTCATACTACCGCTGATTCAGAGTTAGTAACGTCAATTGAAACTGGCTTTAAATCAACTATGTTGGAGAATACTGCACGTGTGGACGGCTCAGTATTTTATTATGTTGTTGATGATCAACAGCTAACAGCAGTTGGTGGTACTGGTAATGTTGCCAGTTTATTAAATGCTGATAAAGCCGTAGGTTATGGTTTTGAGCTTGACTCAGAAATTTGGGCAACTGAGGACTTGGTCTTTGGTGCTAGCTTAAGTTACAACCATACCGAATTGCAGGATGATACTATCTCTGTTGCAGGATGTGGTGGCGGTTGTACAATTACAGATCCTATTAATAGTGATGGACAAGTTATTATTGATGGTAATTCATTACCACAGTCACCTGAGTGGATTGGTAATTTAAGCGCTCGTTGGACCAAAGAAATTGGTAATGGTGAGTTATATATTTACACTGATTGGTCTTATCGTAGTGAAGTTAGCTTCTTCTTATATGAATCTAAAGAATTTATGGGTGATGCTATAACGGAAGGTGGCTTACGCGTTGGTTATGAATGGTTCGCTGGCGATGCAGAATATGAAGTAGCTGTTTTCTCACGAAATATTCTTGATGAAGAAAAGCTAACCGGTGCAATTGATTTTAATAACTTAACAGGCTACACCAATGAACCTCGTTTCTTTGGGGTAGAATTTAAAGCTAATTTCTTTTAACAGTAACTTTTACAGGTAGAAAAATTTAGATATTTTCTATTTAAGAAATAAAAAAGGGGTAGCAATATGCTACCCCTTTTCTTTGTGTCAAACAAAACTGTATTTGAAAGCTTATAGTACGCTTTCTAGTGTTAGTTTCATCATATCTTTAAATGTGGTTTCTCGCTCAGCGGCAGTGGTTTGTTCACCCGTTTTAATATGATCACTAACCGTTAATACTGTCAGCGCTTTTTTACCATACTCAGCAGCAACACCATAAAGACCCGCTGCTTCCATTTCTACGGCTAAAATTCCATATTTTTCCATGGTGGCAAACATTTCAGGTTGCGGGGTGTAAAATAAATCTGCAGTAAATATATTACCTACGTGAACTTGTGTTCCGAGCTTTTCAGCAGTATCAACAACGCTTTTTAATAAAGAAAAATCAGCACAAGCGGCAAAGTCTACATTGTGGAAACGTTGTCTGTTTACATTAGAATCGGTACTCGCAGCCATACCTATGATAATGTCACGGATCTTAATGTCATCACGAACTGCACCACAAGATCCTATGCGAATGATTTTCTCAACACCGTAGTCTTTATAAAGTTCAGTAGCGTAAATTGAAATGCTTGGTACGCCCATACCAGAGCCCATGACAGAAACACGTTTACCTTTATAGGTGCCTGTGTAACCAAACATGTTACGTACTTGAGTGATGCATTTAGCGTCATCAAGAAAGTTCTCAGCAATAAATTTTGCTCTAAGGGGATCGCCAGGCATTAATACTGTTTCTGCAAATTCGCCGGCTTGTGCTTCGATATGTGGTGTTGGCATAAGAGTTATCCTTTTAAGGTTAAGTGTAACTCAGTAAGTTTCTAGCCAGAACAGAATCATTCATGCTGCTATCAAGGATTTTTTACTGATAAAGTTGATGTTAATTTTTACTTAATTAAGTATTTATTTTACTGATTTTTACAGTACTGCGCAGTGTTTATTCATCTATAAACATTGCACAGTTAATAATAATGCTAAGCGGAGTATCGTTCAAGTAGACCTTATTATTTTAGGCCTATTTTAGTGTTTTTTGCTTAATATTTAGCAGTGCTTTCTTTTCTTGTTCAGATAAAAAGCTCATTTGCACGGCATTTCGTTGTAATTGGCTGATTTGATCTGTTTTTAGCCCAAGTACTTCGCGTGCTACCTGAAATTCGCCAGCAAGTTCGATATTTTCAACGGCAGGGTCGTCTGTATTTAAGCAAACGGTAAGACCATTGGCTAAAAATTTTTTTACAGGGTGTTGTGCCAAATCTTTAATCGTTCCTGTTTGGTAGTTTGAAGTAAGGCATGATTCAATGCTAATTTGATGATCGCGCATATAATCCATCAACATTTGATCGCTAGCACACGCCACACCATGGCCTATGCGTGTAGCACCTAAGGTTTTAATGGCATGCCAAACACTTTCAGGCCCCGCAGCTTCACCAGCATGCACACTGACATTTAGGCCTGCATCGTTAACTTGTTTAAAGTGGCTTTCAAAAAGGCTGCCAGGGAAATTGTATTCATCCCCCGCGAGGTCTATTGCAACTAAATCATTTTTATAAGTGAGCAGGGCATTGAGCTCACTCTGACAGTGTTCAACACCAAATGTGCGACTTAAAATACCCATTAAATTAATTTTAGTGGTAAATTTTTCTCTACCCTGATTTACCCCTTCAATAATTGCTTCTACCACACCTTCTATTGGTAAATTGTGCGCCATAGCGATGTAATAGGGAGAAAATCTTAATTCAGCATAATCAATATTAGCGTTGTAAGCATCTTCAACATTCTCAAAACCGATACGTACCACATCGTCGAGAGACTTCAGCACACCAACACCCCAATCAAGCTTTTTCAAAAAGGCAAGCAGGTCAGCTTCACTGTCAGTGATTTGCACGTGAGGAATGAACGCCTCAAAGTTATCTTCGGGTAATTTAATATTATTTTTTTGTGCTAACTGCCAAATAGTTTTTGGGCGTATATTTCCATCTAAGTGGCGATGTAAATCGACGAGGGGAAGTTGGTTATTAAACATGATAAAAGTTTGTCCTAGCAGTGAAAATTTTGTGGGTAAATTACATTATTTGATCTTGAATAATACCCTTGATACATTCTTATTAATTATAGACTTCATTAGTCTGTTCTAAAAGTTAAAGCTTAACCTTTACTGATATAGGGCAGTGGTCGCTTAAGTTTCGAGATAATTCTTTCGTGTATTTAGGTTTGAAAATAAGTTGTTCAAATGAAGCGTCAATATACTTTTCTTTGGCCTTTGGGCTGAAAATAATATGATCTATATATTCTTTATAATAACCGCCCCAACAACCTGAATTGACTGTGGTGGTAGGTGTCCATAGTGATTCTTGCCCTTCATCATTTAATGCTTGCCACAACCCTTTATTTTCAGGGTGTTTTAAAGCGATATCCTGTGCAAAACGTCGATTAAAGTCACCTAAAACTATGTAGGCTGCGTCTTGGCTGGCATGTAAATCAATCCATTGTTCTAACGGGGTTATTTGCTTACTAAGTTTGGTACAAGCCTCTTTATGTTTTTCTTCTTTAACAGATGTACTCGGCATTGCTTTAACACTACTGCTATCTAAGGGGGCAGTAAAACAGCCAGATTTTAAATGTACGGCTAACAAATGCAATGTCTTACCATTTTTTGTTAGTGTTACATCCATGCCATGACGTACTTTACCGACATCTAAGGCTTTATATTCTTTGGCTTCTACAGTGAAATGTTGAGATTTTTTAATGGCCACACCAACACGTTGAACCCAGTCTTTGGTAGAAAAGTAATAATCATAATCATTGCCAAAAACTTTACGGGCCCAATACTCACTCTCAACTTCTTGAAGAGCGATCACATCAGCATCCAACTGCTTGGCATACATTGCTAATTGCTGGTAATCAGTCTTAGTTCGATGATTATACTCATGGGAGCCTAACCAAGCTATGTTCCAAGAGGCAAGTTTTAGTTCAGTGGCCTGACTGATAAAGCTGCTACAGAGCACTAGGAACAGCGCAGGCATAATTAGCAAAGGTTTTTTCATAAAATTTCTCTTCTAATTCAATGAGTCATTTGGCTATAGAACGGTGATAAATCATGCCTGGACAGTGAGCAAGGAAAGTTCTTATACATGGCTACATCTGTTTTACTTAACCAAACGGTCAAGTTATTGTTTTGGCTAGCAAGGTTACACTACTTTCAGCTTAAAGAACAACTCGTTTATACAGAGAAAAGAATACCGCTTTAATGTGAAAGCCGCCATAGAGCCTTACGCTTATGTGCTGATTCTTAAGGTTAGTTACTGCAACCTATCATAGGCAAGTTGGGATTAATCAAGCCATTTACAGAAAATGGCTTGTCAGGTGAATCTTTATCAAAGGTGACTTTCGTTGCATCAAGATATTGAAAATCACCAGCAGCATTTAAATGCCATAAATTATCATCTAACCGCTCAAAGCAAAAATCGCCGGTGTCCCCGTGGCTAATTAATACTGGTTTTTTGATTCGCTTTGCCAACGCTTTGAAAGCTTGACGGTAAATGGCAAAAGCATCGCATGTTTTTAACGAGGAATTATCACAAGTATCACTCTGTAACACGGACTTTTGATACATGTCTGCTTGAAAGCCAATAATTACTGCATCAAAAGATTTTGCATGACTTTCTATTTCATTGAGCCATGCTAAGTTGGCTTTATCCCGAACAATGACTTTGTTAGTGGCAGTCTCTCGATTCGACTTATTTATATGAACTCGACCATTACTTGTGCCAACGATATGTAAAGTACTGACGGCTAGGCGATCATTAATCCATAATTGATTTTCTTTTTGCTCAAGTTGCGATGAGATCCTAGGTAGTTTTTGGGTTAAAAGTGGCGGTGTTTGGTACATTAGTTCTATGAGGAAATCGAGCCTTTCTAATTCGTTAAAACTGTGTAGTAATGTACTCCGGTCACAATCAGTCCAATCATTGTCGCCTGGAGTATAGATTATTTTACCTGGGTAAGTTTGCGCTAATAACGCTTTATGCTCTTTTAACAGCTCATTGGTACATGACTTACCGCCGCTTTTAAAGTCTCCAAGATGCATAACTACAGTAGGATTCGTTTCATTGATAAGACGATATAAAATGCCATTGGGCCCTTGCAGCATCTTTTTTTCTTCATCGCTATAGGGCGTATCAGCCAATATAATCACTGTTTGCGCCCAAAGTATTGAGCTAGTTGTTGAAAGCAATAAAAAAAAGACTATGCGTATACACGGCTTTTTCCATGAGTAAATGCTGAAAGTCATCAGTAGCCTTTTAGATCAAATTAAAAACAAAGGTAGTGGCAGCTAACCTAGCGAAGAATAGATGTTGATGCAAGTTAGTTACTACAATTAATGTGAACCATATGGTCAGGTTTTTATCTTCCCACTGTTGAACAAAATCGAGAAAAGAGTAAAATCTCATTATTATCGATAAAGAGAAATAAAATTATGCAAGTTCTAGTTGTAGATTACACCGCAAAAGACGCGGCAGAAAAGTTTGTTAAAAGTTTACATGAAACTGGTTTTGCTGTGCTTGTTAATCACCCAATAAAACAAAGTTTAGTTGAATCCATATACAAAAATTGGCAAGAATTTTTCTTGAGCGAAGAAAAACACGCCTTTGCTTTTGATCCTGCAAAGCAAGATGGCTATTTCTCATCTGAGATATCAGAAACGGCAAAAGGTCATAGTAAAAAAGATATTAAGGAGTATTTCCATGTTTACCCTTGGGGACGAATTCCTGCACAGCTCAACGATGAAATTCTTGAATATTATCGTTTAGCATCACAACTCGCTGCTGAGTTACTTGACTGGGTAGAAGAGTATAGTCCGGCGGACATCGCAGATAAGTATTCTGAAGCGTTATCTAATATGATAAAAGATACATCCAATACATTGTTGCGTATCTTACATTACCCGCCGCTCACAGGTGATGAAGAGCCTGGCGCTGTGAGAGCTGCTTCCCATGAAGATATTAATTTATTGACTATATTACCTGCAGCGAATGAACCAGGTTTACAAGTGCAACGTCAAAATGGTGAGTGGATTGATGTTCCCTCAGACTTCGGTAATTTAATTATAAATATTGGTGATATGTTACAAGAAACATCTGGTGGGTATTTTCCATCGACAAGTCATCGAGTTATCAATCCAACAGGTAAGGGCAGCGACAAGTCTCGAATCTCTTTACCTTTGTTTTTACACCCTCGCAGTGAAGTGGTGTTATCTGAAAAACATACTCAAGCAAGTTACTTACTCGAACGTTTACGTGAGTTAGGTGTAAAAGTTTAACTAAATATGTAGCTAAATCTATAATTTAATTTTCTCTAGCCGACTTGCTTAATTCGTCGGCTTTTTTGTGCCTGTCATTCAATATTTGAGTGACTATACCGGTTACCAATCAAAGTGCAGGATTTCAGTGGGAATTAAAACCACTTTAGGCAAGGCAAATAATTTAAGCATAGTCATTCTATGGTTTGATTATTTAACGCCGACTAAAGTGATTTTAACCCCATCAAAGAAGCGCTTGAACAACATCACTTCATCGTTGCTGCGACTTATAAGGACGCTACATGGATGTAGCCTATTAGAGAATGCAGGAGCATATTCTCCTGAACAACCATTATTTCATCACAGCGCCTTGAATTGAAATTGCTCAAGCACTCTGAAACCTGCATCTTGAATAGTAACGGGTATAAACTAACTGTTTTAATTGGTTGGTTAGGGTATATAATCGTTATATTCCAAATGTTTATTATAAAGAATTGTGACAAGGTTATGAGTATGAAATTAAACTGCGATTTAGGTGAAAGTTTTGGCGCTTGGAGTATGGGACTCGATAAAGAAGTCATGCCTCATATTGACCAAGCAAATATTGCCTGTGGTTTTCATGCTGGTGATCCTTTAGTGATGCAAAAAACACTCGCATTAGCCAAAAAATTTCAAGTCAGTGTAGGTGCGCATCCGAGTTATCCCGATTTGGTTGGTTTTGGCCGTCGATCACTAACTTGCTCGTCAGAAGAAATAATAGCGTTAATTCATTATCAAGTAGCAGCCTTAGATGGCATGGCAACCGCACAAGGGGTATCTATTGACTATGTAAAACCCCATGGCGCTCTTTATAACGATATGATGAGAGAGCCTAAGGTATTTGAAGCTATTTTAACTGCACTTGCTCAATATCCAAAAAAACTTGCGTTGATGTTACAAGCAACAACTGATATCGAGGCGTATAAAGAGCAGGCAAATAAATTTGGTCTCGTTATTTACAGTGAAGCGTTTGCGGATCGTTGTTATGACGATGAAGGCCGCTTATTAGCACGCAGTCAATCGGGTGCTGTGCTAAATAAGGAGGATATGCTTAACCAAGTCAAGCAATTATCAGAACAAGGCACAGTCACCACCATTTCAGGCAAAGTGCTCAAGCTTAGCGTCGATAGCATATGTGTTCATGGTGATAATATTGCAGGTGTTCAGGCTATTCGTGAAATCAAAGAGTTACTGAGCTAATGTCAACCTTGATAAATGAGGGTATTCGCCTTGAAATTGCAGGTGAAAATTCTTTGATGCTTTACTTTTCAGATAAAGGCCAAGAATCGTCAGTTATCACGCCAAATATCAGCAGTCATGTTCAGCAAGCGGATCAGCTTATCCGTGAGCATTTCAAAACTGAAGTTGTTGATCTCATTCCGTCATACGCCTCAATATTAGTGGTGTTTAATTTAGGTGAAATAGATCACCACAATTTGCGCAATAAACTAAAAAGACTATTGAAGCAATGCAACAGTGTAAGCAATACACAGGGGCGACTAGTTGAGCTACCCGCTTATTATTCGCTCGAATCAGGCATGGATTTACCGCGCATTGCCAAGCACGCCAAATTGAGCGTTGAGCAAGTGATTACCTTGCATCAAGCGCGGGAATATCGAGTGTATGCCATAGGTTTTGCTCCAGGTTTTGCTTATTTAGGGGAAGTTGACGATCGCATTGCGATGCCTAGGTTAACTACGCCTAGACTAAAAGTGCCGAAAGGCGCCATTGCGATTGCTGATAGACAAACGGCTGTTTATCCAGCGCAGTCTCCTGGTGGTTGGAATCTCATTGGTTTATGCCCAGTTGATATGTTTAACGCACAAGCAAAGCCTACTATGCCTGTTGAAGTCGGAGATAGGGTGAAATTTGTTGCGATAGATAAACAGCAGTATCTTGAATTAGGTGGGAATTTACCCAATCAAGTGAGTTCACATGACTATAGGTAAGAATGCATTAGGGTTTATTGTTACCAATGCTGGTGTATTAAGCCTGATTCAAGATGCGGGTCGTTTTGGTGCCTTTAATTTAGGACTCACTAATGGTGGACCTGCAGACTCTTTAGCTTTTTATTGGGCCAATAGATTATGTAGAAATGAGCTAGGAGCTACTGCCATTGAAATTAGTTTGGGTGGCCTAGAGCTTATTGCGCAAGTTGATTGTGTGATTGCGGTGACCGGCGCCCCGATGCCCTTGAGTATTAATGGGCGACCACAGACATGTTGGCAAAGCTTTTTGGTAAAAGCAGGGGATACTATTCAGTTAGGTTTTACGCCGCTTGGCGTACGCTGTTATTTGGCCGTTGCAGGTGGCTTTACTATAAAACCAAGTTTTGGCAGCACAGCGACAGTTTGCAGAGAGTCGGTAGGTGGTCTTAATGGTGGAAAACTGGTTAAGCATGATGTATTAGCTTGCCGAGCGATAGCTAAATCTGACAGCTGTATAAAACAACTGATGTTAGCCGAAAATGATCAACCAGAGTATGGGGATGAAGTGCAGTTACATACGGTCTTAGGGTATCAGCAAGCTAATTTTTCAAGTATAGAGAAAAGGTTGTTTTTCTCAAATGAATATCAAATTAGTCAACATTGGGATCGTATGGGATATCGTTTACAAGGTCGTGCGATAAAATCTAACATTGACGGTATTTTATCGGAAGGGATTTGTTACGGTGCGGTGCAAATACCAGCGGATGGTCAACCAATAGTTTTACTTAATGATAGACAAACGATTGGTGGCTACCCCAAAATTGGCGCGGTGATTTCACAAGATTGCGCGAAAATATCACAATTACGCCAAGGTGATAAAGTGCGTTTTGAGCCTATTTCTATGTCACAAGCAGATAATATGTTTCATCTTAATTTAAGACGATTTACACAAACAAAGCTCGTTAGTTATTCCTAACCTCAACTTTACAATTTGAGTTGAGGTTAGGTTAATTGCTACTCAACATCAAGTGGCGATATATATCCGTCAGGTTTTAACGCTAATACATCACAATCTAATTGGTCAATAACATGTTCAGCAGTATTACCAATAAGCGCAGCGGAAATACCAGTGCGACCAATAGTACCCAAAATAACTAATTCAGCATCAATCTTTAAGGCTGCCTGTTCAATAACGGCTTCTGGTAAACCCTCTTCAACGTAAGTATTACTTAACGGGATATCAAAGCTATTAGCATGCTTATTCATTGCTTCTTTATGATGGGCTTGCATGGCGCTATTATACTCGCTAGCGTCAAACTCAGGGATTTCTATGGCAATATTTACTGGTGTTCCAGGGAAAGAGTTTACTAAATGCACATTAGCCGTGATTAACTGTGCAATATTTTTTGCTTGCTTAGTTATCGCTTCATTTAAGGAAAGATGTTCAGCCTCATCACTACCGACATTTACAGCAGCTAATATATTTCCTTGTTGCGGCCATTCATGTTCTTTAACAAGTAATACCGGACAAGGGCATTTTCTTAATATATGCCAATCAGTTGGCGTAAAGACTACTGATTTGAATTTATCATGTTGATGTGTGCCTTTGACCACTAAATCATACTTATGCTTAATGACTTGTTCAATAATTGCTTCAAAAGGGCGGTTATGCCAAACAACTTTACTGGTGATCTGTATTGAACTATCCGTGACTGAAATGATGTCATCTAACCATTGCTGTTTTTCTGTAATAACCATTTGACGCATGGTATCGCGCTCACCACTAGATAAAATAGTGGTCATCTCATAAGAAAAATCAAAAATACTAAAAAAAGCAGTGATCTTTATTTGCTGATCTGGGGTGGCAGTACTAATTCTCGATGCAAGATCAATAGCTCTTTTAAGGGCTTTTTGTTCATCTGTTGTTGGATCTATCACAACAAGGATATTTTGATACATGTCCATGGCAACCTCTGCAAATATAAATTATAGCGTTAGCTTATTTATAGCAAAGTTGACAAATTAATGCT
>OJGO01000320.1_pt1 | contig 19529 bp, 20 predicted proteins | sample 1594871 | NCBI WGS metagenome assembly OJGO01 (sample SAMN05416798, study PRJEB24817) | seawater metagenome | isolation source: Sea water | place: Canada:Atlantic | collected 2013-07 | reverse complement strand
GTTATTACCCTAAGTCTTATGATAAATTTATCAGTAGCCTTATGCTTGAATTTCAGTTGGGCGCATCCATTAACCTTAGTGAAAATAAACTAATTCCTGACCCGGACCTTAATTTAGATGATGTTTACTTTGCAGAGCAAGGAGATATCAATCCAGTTATGTCCATTTCCCTTCAAAAAAGCTTCACCAAAAATTCGGCTATACACATAGGTTTCAAACATTACCCTAGCTATTCTGATTTTGGCAGTATCAGTACGATATTTCTTGGCTTTAATTATCGTTTCGGTCGCCAAGTTGGTTATTGATAACTAATCAGATCAATAAATTAGTCTGATTGGTATAACGTTACGAATTAGTAACACTTTAATTATTCAAGTTAGATGTGTATTGGCCGTTATAAAGACGACCTGCAAACGGATTGTTGCAATTAAACTTATTCTATCCCTTTATGTCTTATAACTCTACCGAAGTTGTAAGACATAAATATCTGGTTTTTATTCCAGATAATACTCCCCGTGGAGAAACGTGTGTTGAAGTATAAAATACGGTGCTTTAAATTTTTAAGCATACTTACCTTAGTCATTAGTACCAGTGCCTTTGCCGTAGATACAGACGGTGATGGCTATGATGATGCCATCGATTTATTCCCTTCCGACCCACTTGAATGGATTGACACCGATCTTGATGGCACAGGTAATAATAGTGATAACGATATTGATGGCGATGGTTTAATCAATAGTGTTGATAATAATGATGATGGTGATTTAGCCATTGATATTTACGATCCCCTTCCTAACGATCCCAGTGAATGGCTTGATACCGATAATGATGGCTTAGGTAACAACACAGATACCGATGATGATAACGATGGTGTTCCGGATCTTCTTGATGTATTTCCACTTAATTTACAAGAAAGCTTGGATTCTGATCTTGATGGCATAGGTAATAATGCTGATCCTGATGATGATGGTGACGGTATTCTTGATGTTTACGACCAATTTCCTTTAGACCCTTTAGAAACTATAGATACCGATCTCGATGGAATCGGTAATAATGCCGATATTGATGATGATGGTGATGGTGTTAATGATGGCAGTGATGCTTTCCCATTAGACTTTAATGTCAATGCTGATCTTGATGCTGATGGCATTGGTAATGCACAAGATCCTGATATTGATAATGATGGCATTGTAAATACCCTTGATATATTCCCTTACGATAATACCGAATGGTACGACACTGATGGTGATGGTATTGGTAATAATACCGATACCGATGATGATGGAGATGGTGTACTTGATGTAAATGACGACTTACCGCTAGATGCAACAGAAACAGTGGATACCGATAATGATGGCATTGGTAACAATGCTGATGATGATGATGACGGGGATGGTGTTCAAGATGGAATCGATGCATGTCCATTGGATCCATTAGAGCGACTTGATACCGATAGTGATGGTCTTTGTGATGGTCCTGATACCGATGCTGATGGTGATGGTGAACTTGATGTCACCGATATTTTTCCCTTAGATGCCACAGAGCAGTTTGATCTTGATGGTGATGGCTTTGGCGATAACAGTGATGCCGATATTGATGGTGATGGTATTGCAAATGGCAGTGACGCTTTTCCTTTAGATTTAAATGAATATATAGATACTGATGGTGATGGCACAGGTAATAATGCCGATACAGATGATGATGGTGATATTGGAGCTGGCGGTTTACCTGATAGCACAGATGCGTTTCCACTTGACCCTGCAGAATGGTTAGATACCGATGGCGATGGTATCGGCAATAATGCCGATGCGGATGATGATGATGATGGCATCACTGACCTTTCTGATGCTTTTCCATTGGACTTACTAGAAGACCGAGATACTGATGGCGATGGCACTGGTAATATCGCAGACACTGATGATGATAATGATGGTGTACTAGATGGCGTTGATGCTTTTCCGTTTGACCCATTAGAGTCATTGGATAGTGATGGTGATGGTGTCGGTGATAATGCAGATCCAGATGATGATACCCATAATGTCACGCTAACGGGTGATGGTTATCCCGATAGTATTGATGCATTCCCTCTTAATTCTGCTGAGTGGCTTGATACTGATGGTGATTTAATTGGCAATAATGCCGATACCGATGATGATGGTGATGGCGTTTTAGATGGCGATGATATTTATCCACTAAATGCTAGCGAGCAATACGATAATGATGGCGATGGTGTTGGCGATAATAGTGACAGTGATGATGATAACGACGGTTTTACCGATGCAGTAGATGCTTTTGATAATGACCCGCTAGAATGGTTTGATACTGACCGAGATGGCACGGGTAATAATGCTGATACTGATGATGATGGTGATGGTCGCCCAGATAGTATTGATCTATTTCCTCTTGATGCAACGGAGTGGCTTGATGCGGATAATGACGGTTTAGGAGATAACAGCGATAGTGATGATGATAATGATGGCATCAGAGATATTGACGATGCATTTCCTAACAACCCAGTTGAAGCTTTTGATACGGATGGTGATGGTTTAGGCAATGTTTTTGATAGTGATGATGATAATGATGGTGTATCAGACTTTCAAGATCAGTTGCCATTAGATGCAAATGAACACCTTGATACTGACGGTGATTTAATTGGTAATAATGCAGATTTAGACGATGATGCCGACGGCATGAGTGATGAATTTGAATTATTACATAACTTTAACCCACTTAATGGCGATGATGGACTCTTAGATACTGACTTTGATGGTGTAACTAACGCAGCGGAGGCATTAGCTGGCACTCACCCTTTAAGGGATGATTACGCACCAATTATAACGCCGCCACAGGCTGTGCATATCAATGCCAACCATACGTTTACTCAATTAGATTTACAGCGATTAATTGCTTTAACCAGTATTTCGGTACGTGATGGTCTAGATGGCATTAACTGTTGTGGTTTATCGGCATTAGGCTTTGAAACGGGCGCTAAAAATGTCAGCTCTGGCTTGATTCCAATATTATGGCGAGCAGTCGATAATGCCGGCAATATTTCCAACGTATCGCAAGTTTTAAATATTCACCCGTTAGTGAATTTTTCATCGGCACAAATCGTTGCTGAAGGTGGCGTTGCTAGAGTAGAGGTAGTGTTATCTGGCGAAGCGCCTGCTTACCCTGTGACCATACCACTAACAGTCACAGGTACTGTCGATAATGCGGACTACAATATCGCTGATAACAAAATCATAATCGAACAAGGCACTAAAGGTTTTATTGATATTAATATTAATAATGATTTTCAGGTAGAAGGTGATGAACAACTCCTTCTTAGCTTTGAACAAGGGGTCAACGCAGGGGTTAATGCTGAGCACTTAATTACCATTACAGAAGGTAATGTTGTACCAAACATTAATCTAGCGATATGGCAAAACGGCATACAAGTGCCGAGTGTTGCTAAAAATGATGGTGAAGTGACGGTCGTGTTAAGTATTAAAGACTCTAATGTTCAAGATACTCATCAAATTGACTGGCAAATTCCTGACTACTTAAATGCTGTGCTTTCGACAGATAAATTACAATTTGTCTTTCCAGTGGATGGTTTGAGTTTACCTGATGAAAACAAGAGCCTAATTAATTTTAGCGTCAAGGTCACTGACAGTGGTAATACTACCAATAGTGGTACTGAAGAGTTGTCACAAACTAAGCTGGTTGCTTTGGCTTTATTGACGACTCAAAAAACATTACGCAACTTAGATAGTGATCGAGACGGTTTGAGCGATTTGGCTGAAGGATTTAGTGATGAAGATTCGGATGGATTACCCGCGTATATGGATAATTCAACCATCCCTTATTTACAACCACTGCACATTAACGCGGCTTTATCTAAATTAGCTGAAACTGAGCCTGGTTTGCAGTTAAAGTTAGGTAAGTTTGCACTGCTGCGAAGCTCTGATGGCGTAGCACTGTCGCAACAAGAGATAGAAGATACTGGCTTAGTTGAGAAAGACAGTTTAAAGAATACAATGGGCTATTTTGATTTTGAAATACACAATATTTCACCTTTTGGTCGCTCAGTTGCTATTGTTTTGCCTTTACCTGCTGCTATCGTTGAATACTCTGTTTATCGTAAGGTAAACGCAGAAAATCAATGGGCCGATTTTGTCGAAGATAGTAATAATGTTATTTCGACCAGCGCAGCTGTTAATGGTGTTTGTCCGCCGCCGCACAGTGTTCTTTATCAAGCTGGTCTTAATGTTGGTGATACCTGTTTGAAACTATTTATTGAAGATGGTGGCGCAAATGATGCTGATGGTCTTACAAATGGCGTCATTGATGATCCAGGTGGCATAGCTGTAGTTGACAACACTACTATCTCACTTGATGTTACCCCTGAAAAATCCAGCAGTGGTAGTTTGTCACTCTTCGTTTTATTATCTCTCTTTTCAGTGGCTTTATCGCGGTTATTGCGAACGAAATAGCTAACTAAATAGTGGCTTGAATATAAAATAGATAGGGATTTAAACGCCAATATATATCCTTGATTAATTAGGCTCTCATGATGAGGGCCTTTTTATTTTTATAAACTTGGCATAGTCTAAATGCGGCTAATTTATGATAACTTGAGATAATTTACGTTAATTTCGAGTAGATTATCGATAAATCATATTTTTGGTTGAATCCTTGGCATATTCTTGCTCAAATGGCGCCCCAGAGTCATAAATAATTAACATTGGTTACTTAGTTAGCATCTTTCCTCATTACATCGATGGATTTAAAAGTGTATTACAACAGATAACCTAGACATAATAAGCAACAGTCACATAAATGAAATATTCCCGCGTCTTTATTAATAGCCTAGCTTATGAACTGGCCCCTGAAGTGGTAACCAGTACAGAGCTTGAATCTCGTTTGACCCCGTTATATCAAAAGTTTCGTATTCCGATGGGGCAACTCACAGCATTAACCGGGATTGAAGAACGCCGCTGGTGGCCATCCGATCATATGCTTTCAGATGGTGCTATTGTTGCTGCGCAAAAAGCGATGAATGAAACAGGCATTGCCGCGGCAGATATAGGCGCTGTTGTCTATACTGGCGTTTGTCGTGATCAGCATGAACCCGCTACCGCTTGTCGAATTGCCGCTAAACTTGGCGTATTAAAAGATACCGCAATTTATGATATCAGTAATGCCTGTTTAGGTGTGCTGTCGGGCATTTTAGACATTGCTAACCGTATTGAACTTGGACAAATTAAAGCGGGTCTCGTTGTATCGTGTGAATCTGCACGTCATATTGTTGATGTCACCATTGATGACATGCTCGCAGACCCAAGCATGCAGAATTATGCACGCTCTCTTGCCACCTTAACAGGGGGATCGGGTGCTGTTGCCGTGCTACTTACTGATGGCAGTTTAAACCTAGACACCGAACGTAATCATCAATTATTAGGGGCAAGTCACTTATCAGCACCCGAACATAATAATTTATGTCAATGGGGTTTAAAAGAAGTTGGCCCACAACTGTTCCGTGAATTTATGCGTACTGACGCTGTCAGTTTACTTAAAGAAGGGGTTTCTTTAGCTAAAGATACTTGGGAGCACTTTTTAGAGCAACGCGAATGGGTTGAAGAGCAAGTTGATAAAGTTATTTGTCATCAAGTAGGCGCTGCCAACCAAAAACAAGTGTTATCTGCACTGAATATTCCAGCCGCTAAAGAATTTCCCACGTTTCAACGTTTAGGTAATATGGGCACAGTCTCTTTGCCGGTAACGGCAGCGATGGCCCATGATCAAGGTTTTTTACAAAAAGGCGATAATGTTAGCTTTTTAGGTATAGGCAGTGGCTTGAATTGCATGATGCTAGGGCTTAAGTGGTAACTATGTCTGATACTATGTCAAAAAGCATGTTAGAAAATAAGTTAACAAAACTATTCCCTTTTACCCGCAATTTTATCAATCGTAATGGCCATCAATACCATTATGTCAATGAAGGGCAGGGCTCTCCCGTTGTGATGGTTCATGGCAATCCAAGTTGGTCTTTTTATTACCGAAACCTTGTCAGCCAATTGAGCAAAAATCACCAATGTATAGTGCCAGATCATATTGGTTGTGGTTTGTCTGATAAACCCGATGATGATGGTTATGATTACACCCTAGCGAATCGCATAGACGACCTAGAGGCATTACTTGAACATTTAGACGTAAAAGAAAACATAACCCTAGTGGTACATGATTGGGGGGGAATGATAGGAATGGGTTATGCTGCGCGCTATCCTGAACGAATCAAACGGCTAGTCATTTTAAATACTGGCGCTTTTCATTTACCTAAAGCCAAAAAACTGCCACCTGCGTTATGGTTAGGTCGAAATACTATTGTGGGAACGCTATTAGTGAGAGGTTTTAACGCCTTTTCAAGTGTTGCGTCTTATATCGGCGTAAAGCGAAAACCCATGTCGGCAGAGGTACGCGAAGCATACGTAGCACCGTTTAATTCATGGACAAACCGTATTTCAACGTTACGCTTTATTCAAGATATTCCGTTAAAAATAGGTGATAGAAATTATCAGTTGGTCTCTGATATTGCGGCTAGTTTAGCGCAGTTTGATAAACTACCTATGTTAGTTTGTTGGGGCTTAAAAGATTTTGTCTTTGATAAACACTTTTTAGATGAATGGCAGCATCGTTTTCCTGAGGCACAAGTTCATGCGTTTGATGATTGTGGTCATTATATTTTAGAAGACGCCAGCGATGAAGTCGTGCCTTTAATAGATAACTTCTTAAAGACGAGCGAAGCCAAGTAACTTAGTAGGATTTATTTAATAGGTAAAGTGTAAATGACAGAGACCATGGATAAGTCCAATCAAGCTAATTTATGTCGCCATCTCGCCCATGCAGCAATAGCAACGCCTAACGCGTTAGCTGTTGCCGTACAAAAAGGCCAACGCGGCAAACTTACTTATCAAGAAATTGATTTTGTTACTTTACACCAACGCAGTGATGAAATTGCCTATGCGTTAACTGCTTATGGTTTGAAGACAGGCATGAAAGCAGTGTTAATGGTAACGCCAAGCATTGATTTTTTTGCCTTAACCTTTGCCTTATTCAAAGCTGGCATTGTGCCTATTTTAGTAGACCCTGGAATGGGCATTAAAAACCTTAAACAATGTTTTTCTGAATCGTCTCCTGATGCCTTTATTGGTATTCCAAAAGCCCATATCGCCAGAATATTATTTGGCTGGGGTAAAACCAGCGTTAAAAAACTATTAACCGTTACTGCAACTAATTCTGGCGCAGTCGCAAATGCATTCGCCTCGCTTATTGGTGGTATGAGTCTAACTAAATTGCTGACTCGTTACCCGATGAAAAATGATGCAGGAACAAAGGAGCAAAGCTCTTTTGATATGGTGAAACTTAGCGATGATGCTATGTCGGCTATCCTTTTTACCAGTGGCAGTACAGGTACGCCAAAAGGTGTGGTCTACAGCCATAAAATGTTTGAAGCACAAATTACTGCCTTAAGAGAAGATTATGCTATTAAACCAGGCGAACGCGATTTAGCAACCTTTCCCTTGTTTTCATTGTTTGGTCCGGCATTAGGCATGGCTTCAATTGTGCCTGATATGGACGCGAGCAAACCGATAAAGGCAAATCCAGCTTTTATCTTTGCCGCTATTGAAAAATATCAATGCACTAATTTATTTGCTAATCCAGCACTGATAGAAGTATTAGGACAAGCTGGAGCAACGAATGTTTCAGCCACAAAAGCAGATACTGAGTCAGTTAATAATACTGGCGTAAAGTTGCACAGTTTAAAAAGAGTAATTTCTGCAGGCGCGCCGGCAACCTTGAGCTCAATAGAGCGATTTACCCAACTACTTAGCAACAATGTGCCTGTGCTAACCTCATACGGCGCTACCGAGTCGTTACCATTAACTAAAATAGCTAGCTCAGATTTACTGGCAACCAGCCATATAACAGACAATGGTGGTGGTATTTGTGTGGGTAACCCGGTTAACGGTGTTGAACTCAGTATTATTGCTATTAATGATAATGTCATTGAAACATGGCATGACGACTTAGCCTTACCCGTAAACACCATTGGTGAGATCGTTGTTAAAGGCGACATGGTCAGTCATCAATATTATAATCGGGCATCGGCGACCGCGCAGGCGAAAATACGTGATGTTGATGCTAAATGTCCAGATAGTCGTGTTGTCCGTCACCGAATGGGAGACTTGGGTTATCTTGATGATTCAGGGGCGCTATGGATGTGTGGCCGTAAAGCTCATCGTGTAGAAACTGATAAAAAGGTTTTATTCTCTATTCCTTGCGAACGCATATTTAATACTCATCAATCGGTAAAGCGAACTGCGTTAGTTGCAGTGAAAATTAACCATAAAACTTTGCCGTTACTTTGTATTGAGCTAACAGATGAAGCTAAAAATAACAAAAATTTTGATGAAGCCATTCTCTTTTCTGCGTTAAAAGTATCTGCACTTGCTCATAAGCAAACATCCGCTATATCACACTTTTTAATCCATGATGATTTCCCTGTGGACATACGTCATAACGCTAAGATATTTCGTGAAAAGCTTGCCGTTTGGGCACAACAAGAACTTGACTAACATATCAAATAATTAGAGCTTCCAATGATTGAAGATTCGCAAAATAGCGCTATTCCTACTCAGTGCAAAACCAACAGTGTAGATGTGATTGCCCGTTTTAATGAGGCTGTGCAACAACCTCTAAGCGAATTAGCTGATAAAACTAGCCACGTATTTGTAACTGGCGCGGGTGGTTTTTTGGGTAAAGCTATTTGTCGGTTATTGTGCTCAGTAGGTATTAAAGTGACAGGTTTTGCTCGAGGAAGTTACCCTGAGCTTAGCCAAATGGGCGTTAATATGGTGCAAGGGGATATCACCGATTTTATGCGCCTTAAAGAAGCCATGCAAACATGCGATCTCGTCTTTCATGTAGCAGCTAAAGCAGGGGTTTGGGGTAGTAAAGAAGATTACTTTACACCGAACGTACAAGGGGCTAAAAATATTATCCAAGCCTGCCAAGAACTTGCTATTACTCGCTTGGTGTATACCAGCACACCCAGTGTTACTTTCGCTGGCGTTGATGAGGCGGGTATAGATGAATCGCAACCCTATGCTAATAATTTTTTAAATCATTATGGTGAGTCTAAAGCGCTAGCTGAGCAACTAGTATTAGCTGCTTCAAATCCTTCGGAGCACCTAGGTGGTCATACACTCACTGTCGCAGAGACCTCTCAAAAGGTGCAGCTTGAGAAGGGCTTAAAAACAGTAGCGCTGCGCCCTCACTTAATTTGGGGGCCAAACGATCCCCACTTAGTACCTCGAGTATTAGAACGTGCCCGAGCAGGTAAGTTAAAACTTGTCGGCAAAGAGGATAAGCTCGTTGATACTATCTTTGTTGATAATGCCGCTTATGCGCATATATTAGCTGCAGTCGCTTTGACTACTCCTAAAGCCACTTGTCGTGGTAAAGCCTACTTTATTAGCAATGACCAGCCAATTACTATGGCCGCTATGCTTAATAATATTCTGCATTGTGTTGATTTACCACCTGTAACGAAAAGAGTCCCGAGCAGCGTAGCGTATGCTGTTGGTGCCACGTTGGAGTGGTTTTATAAAGCATTGAATATAAAGCAAGAGCCGATAATGACACGCTTTGTTGCCAGACAACTCTCAACTAGCCATTACTTTGATATAAGTGCTGCCAAAAAAGATTTAGGCTACACACCGCTGATATCAATAGCAGAAGGCATGAAACAACTTAAACTATCATTGGAAGTAAATCGCTAGAAAGACATTAGTTATTGTCGCGTTACTTTTGATGAAAATATATGGAATTAAAATGAGTAAAATTTACCATCACCCTGTACAAATATATTATGAAGATACGGACCATTCTGGTGTGGTATATCACCCTAATTTTCTCAAATACTTTGAACGGGCCCGTGAACACGTGATTGACAGTGATAGACTGGCAACATTATGGCAAGAAAAAGGACTAGGTTTTGCTGTATATAAAGCCAACTTAACTTTTCAAGATGGTGTTGAGTTTGCTGAAATTTGTGATGTGCGTACCAGCTACCAGTTTGAGGGTAAATATAAAACGTTGTGGCGACAAGAATTATGGCGTCCCAATGCCAGTAAACCAGCGGTGATTGGCGATATTGAAATGGTTTGTTTAGATAAACAGAAGCGCTTACAACCCATACCAGATGAAATTCTTGCTCCCTTAACGGCTGGCTAATCACCGTGGTTGATTTCATGGTCATTTAATACCAAGTCCATTGAGTTATTTCCCACTCAGCGAGAATTAAAAGGTTTAATGGCAAGGCGTTGATTGAAGAGAATGGTTATTCAGGAGAATATGCTCCTGCATTCTCTAATAAGCTGCATCCATGCAGCGTCCTTGTCAAAATCAATAACTGCACAAATTTTTGAGATATAGAATGACTATACTAACAAAAATTTTGTAAGTTATTACTCTTCTGATAAAGCTCTGAGGAGGGAATAAATTTAATGGAATTGGTATAAGATGAGCTACTCAAAAATAGTAGCTCAACTCTATTTACAAACCACCAGCCAAGTCTAAATAATTACCGGTAGAAAAAGAAGACTTCTCGCTCGCCAGCCAGTAAATAGCCTCGGCCACTTCTTCAGGTTGTCCACCTCTTTGTAATGGAATAATCTCTTTTAAGCGTTCGATACGCTCAGGCTCGCCACCGTCTGCATGCATATCAGTGTAGATCAAACCTGGTCTAACACAGTTCACACGTATGCCTTCTGCAGCGACCTCAAGTGATAAACCTTTAGTTAAGGTGTCTATTGCTCCTTTTGAAGCCGCATAATCGATGTACTCGTTTGGTGAGCCAGAGCGCGCAGCGCCAGAAGATACATTAACAATAACACCTCCCAAACCGTTGTGGCGAGTAGACATACGTTTAACTGCTTCACGACAACATAAAAAATAGCTCGTAACATTATTGCTTAGTATCGAATTAATACGTTCAGCTGTCATCTCTTCTAATCGAGACTGTTTTTTCAAAATACCTGCATTATTCACTAAAACAGTGACTGTACCCAAGGCTTTATCTACGTTAGAAAATAGGCGCTCTACATCGCTTTCGCAAGAAACATCCGCTTGTACGGTAATACATTGACCGCCTTCATCACTGATTGACTTTGCTAGTTGATTAGCTGATTTTTCATCAGACTTGTAGTTAATACAAACGGCATAACCTTGACGAGAAAAAAGTCTTGCGGTCGCCGCGCCGATGCCTCGACCTGCGCCAGTAATTATTGCTACTTTGGGTTTGTTCATTCTGCATCCTTTTAAAGTGTACTCGTTAAACTTCCGACTAAGTGACTGCTAAAGCACTCAGGGGATTAATCATATGCGAGTTATTGCTCATTGTCGACAATTTTGTGGTTTACTCAATATTTAACTTGATAAAAACGTATGTAAAGGTATTATTGTCGACAATTAGTGTTTGGAGATTGATATGTGGTATAACATTTTGGGTACTATAAATACCTTGTTTATTTTTGTGAGTTTATATGGTGTTTATTTACAGTTACATAAACTGTGGGTAAGAAAGGCAAATGGCAAAACACAGGTGACTGATGTATTGTCACAGAATCAATTTACCATGAGCTTTTTAGCGTATTTCTCTTTCTTCGTTTATGGCTATAGTATTGATATATTTAATCATTATATTGTATGGCCAAGGCTGATTGCTTCTTTATTAGTTATGCTGATTTTGATAGAAATGTGGAAAGATCGAAAGTCTACAGCTTCTGTTGCCAGTCTTGTCTTAGTATGTGTTTGTTTAACTTTAGGAATAATAGGATTAGCGTTAAATGAGAGTTTTGCTGATCACAGTAAACAAGTGTCGACAATTCTTATTATGATCATTACCTTGTTACTTGCTCAAGGATACATGCACCAAATTAAACTCATTATCAGCTCGGGAAAAACAGGGGCTATTGATATTCGCATGAGTCAATTTATTTTAATGATGGATATCACCACCATAGGTTTTGCAATGACAATGGGCTTTGCTCAAGGTTGGCCATTAATTGTCTTGGCTACCGTTAGTGCGATTACAAAACTCATTATTATGTATTTATTTCACTGGGCAAGGGTAAGCCCAGTGGCAAAAATGCGGAGTCAATGTGATTAGCCTGACAGGCTTAACCTAATTGCTCTGTTGAATTTTACACCATAAAAATGTTGAGGGAGTCGCTTTTTTGTTTAATGAGCTATCCCTTAATTTTTACCACTCTCGCCATTGCTCTGTGACATCGCCAACAAATTCGATATTTGCAGCAGATATTACCTTTTGAATAAACTGACAGATATCTTCACGTTGCTCTGTTTCTATTAAACAGTCACCGCACTGGTGATTTAACGAATTTAGAGACACAACTACTGTTTCAATATGCTCTTTTGCGCTCTCTACTGTCTGTACTTCAGCTTCCATAGCTGACATGAACTCTAGTAGACTAGTAATGCATAGTGTCACATCTTCTGCGGTATATTCAGTCTCGTTTTCATCTTCACCTTCAATAAAATCTAGCATGTCGTACTGAATAACTTTAAGTAAATTTTTCATGTAACTCTTTTAGCTCCTGTCGCAACTTCTCGCACATTTCGTTTATGTTTTATTAACTGTCATCAGGGTAACACCTGCGGTTTCTAATACTGTTTTTGCTTCCGCTCTCTCAATAATTTTCAATAAGGTGGTCTGAATGGTTTCATCTTGTCTTGCATCGCCTTTACTGGAAAATGTCTGCTCTTGAACTGGAGCACCTTCTTCTTGAATAAAACCTATCACAACTTGGTTAGCACAATTAATTGACTCACCAAAATACGCGAGTGAAATTTGCGGGTAACCCTGAAATCCTTTTTTGACTCTTTTCGCTATACGTTTTGTTGATTTATCTAAATTCATAATTGGCACCCAGAAAATATTACGTTTCAATAAGAGGTTAATAATGGTGGCTAAAGCACATATTAAATGAAGATAGCCGATGATATATTCGTTTGAAGCCATTTTATATTAATTAATTACAACACGCCCTTTTTTCTTGGATAGGAGGGCATTTAACCGTTCCAAACGAGCAATAAACGCAGCAATCTCCGGCTAGCGGTTTAATGATTGTGTGACATGAAGTGCACTCATAAAAATACTGACAGGCATTGGTAGGCATAACTTCTTTTTTACTAAAGCTACATTTAGGACAAGTAATAACAGACTCTACAATTATATTGACCATTGAATTCTCAATTTTACCTGATAATAAGGTGCCTATAATTCATTATGGCTAAACTTTGTTTATTTTGTTCATTCCAACGACACTAATTGAGAAGGTGTGTGATTCAATAATTTAATCAACAACCTGTTTAGTTATCGGAAAAGTATTATAATCACCGTAAGATTTTTATGAAAATATAAAGTAAGGCAAACCATGAATACAAAAATATATAAACATGTACATTCTTTGGCTAAAGACTTAATGCAAGCGGTGCATAGAAAAAATCAAATTCGCTTCGATGAATGTTACGCCGAATTAAAGCAAGTATGTGAAGATAATGAAAATACTGACAAAGACCATCCGGTACAGTGGGAGACTCTTGCTGATTTTACTGATGATCTTGAATTAGCTATTTCTATTTATGACAAAGCATTAGTTAAAGCTGAAGCGATTAACTCTAAAGATTTTCTCTCATCAATCGCTTTTGCAATTGCCTCATTGCAAGTCGAGTTAGGTGATAAAGCAAGCGCTATTGCTCACCTACAAAATGCGAAAATCAACAGTAATAAAATTGCTGATAAAGATTTAAAAGCAGAAATCGATGCTTTATTAGAAGAATTAGGTGCAGTTGCTGAAGTGGTAGAAGTACCAGAAGTTGTCGTAACAAAGAAATTGAAAGAATGGAAAGATTTGTAACCGCTAAAGCATGAGCCTTATCAGCTTTAAGACAAGTTAAGTCTGCATACTTTAACTAGTGTTATAACCATGACTCTTTTTGTGAAATTTTTCTTCGTTTACAGTGAATGAAACGAAGAAAAACATCTTCAGAAACTCATTAGCTACAACAGCTATTTATCATGGCTGAAGTGCGATAGCGGCCATTTTCATCGTGCTTTCAAATGATTCTGCACCAGCAATAAATAAACCATTATGGCAAAACATAGCATCATCAATACCGGTAACTTCTTTAAGCGCATCATCAGATAAGCCCGCCCACAGTTTAGGCAAAGGTTTTCTGTCTTCAAATGAACCAGGTTCAACAGGTACTGTTTGAATTCTCCATTGACCAGAAGGCGATGGATAAATCATGTATAAAGCCTCTTCAGATAAGGCATGAACAGTTCTTTTCCACGGTATATATTTTTCCAGCACAATAACACGTGGGTCTTCTGCATCGTCGATAGCTTTAGCGACAATGTCTTTTGCATTGATGCCGCCGCTAGCAGAGGCAATAAATCGTGTTAATACGCGTGATGCAAACTCAACGGCTTCTTCAAAGCAAGTATCGAAATGGCTCTGTTCTTGCCACGTTGGATTAAACATTGAAATAGTTTGGCTAAGGCTTATACCTTGAGGCACACCTTCTACATGACCACAATCAATAGCATCAATTGTTGATACTAAACCAGCATCAACACTATCAGCGACTTCTTGATTGCCTTGGCATATTTGTAAGCCATATTTTTGCCAAATCAAACCAAATGAAGAATAAGGAATACCATTTTCGCGCTCACCCGCGCCGCCACGTTGATGATGATCAAAACGGTCTGCGTCGGCATCATACTCACCACCTACATCTAGCACTATATCGGCATTAGCGATAACGTCTAAATCACGAGTACGTATGAGCTTAAAAGAAGGGAAAATGTTCTTAAGTGCAGCAATGCTAAAAACATCATCTGCGTGAAAACTACCATTGTGGGTTGCTATTACTTTATCGATCATTTGTTATTTGTCATTTTAGAAAGGGATAATAAGGGGAGGTCGTTAACTTTTACTGTGTGAACTACCCCATTTGAAATTTCTCTGTTTGGAGAATTTTACTGAGTAAAAATTATAGAGCGGATTCTATACGAAGAGCGCTAATAAAAACAGCTGATTATTTGTTATGGTCGATTTAACGAGACACAGTGAGATGTATGACTATAGCCATCGCCACCCATTTTCCCAACAGAGTCAATTAATACTTGGTTGATGCCATCATCACTGTAGAGATCATCCCTTACATACACAGATTTTACATCTAACAATATAAGGGTTCCGCTGGCGGGTAAATCCCCGACAGAGATAATTTCTCTTAGGGTACATTCGTATCGAATGGGTGATTCAGCAACTGAAAAAGCATTAACCTTACAACTTGCACTTTGTTTAACCTGTGCAAGGTCAAACTCACTTTCATCAATGGCAATGCTAGCACTGGTTATGTTCATCTTTTCTAATAAAGTGGAGTTGACAATGTTAACCACACATTCACCTGTTTCTCGCAAATTTTGCAAGGTGTCTTTGTCAATGCCACTTCGTTGGGTCACTTGTGTATAAAGAAGTACAGGAGGATTACAGCTTGCCACGGTAAAAAAAGAGTAGGGCGCAAGATTATCTACGCCATCTTTTGAGCGGGTACTGATCCAAGCTATCGGTCTTGGGGTTACACCGCCATTTAATAGGCGATATTTTTCTTGAACTGCTAGTGCTGAAATATCAAAGTTCATCGATCATCCGTTATTTATAAAAATCTATAGTACTAAGTAAACTTAGCTTTGTTTTAGGCAAGGAATTGTATGTTGTTTTGGGTAATTGAAACTGACCGCATAGGTTTATTGAAGCAATAAATAGAGCCCGGCGACCAAACCAAAATACATCATCAAGGAAAAAGCACTGCCAACAATATTTAATGGCGTTGAGACACCGAAAAATTTGAAACTTAGAACACAAGAAAGTGCTTTAGGTCGTGATTGAAACGAATGAAAGTATTTAAACTCGGTTAACTTGTCTGCCAATGTTTGATTACGTTTAATCTCATTATCAATTGTTTTGTCATAGGCAAACGCAACTAAATAAAACAAAATTAAAAAGGCTAAAATGGATTCCATAACTAAAATTTCCTGATTCATATAATGTCCACTGCAGGGACTAGGTAATAGAGAGCTTTAAGGTGCTGCGCTAGGTGATTGAAAAGTATTTTCGTTAATAATACCACTTTTATGCAGTGTGTTATCTGGATATAGCTAAAGAAAACCTATCAGTGTTGGATTTGTTATAGGTCAATTGTTGGCGAATTAATGCAATCAGGGTAATAGTTAAGCCGATTTAAATCAATTTAGCCGGTAAAAATCCTTTTACTAAACTGATTTCTTATAGGCCATCAATAGCCATTCAATTACTTCTGCATCAACATCGGTAAGATTATTTAACTGGATTCTATGTGTGCACATAGTGCCAAATGGTCCAGAATTTTCTAAACGGCCCTGAACGTCGATATCTTTAAGTTTTAGGCCTAAATCAATTCTTGATTTTGTGGCGGGTTTTATTAAGGCAAACTGCCTTTTTCTAATAAGACTAACACTGCCTTTTTTTGGGGTCACAATGACATCGCTACCAAAACTTTCGACGGTAGAAATTAGTAAATCGTACATAGGTTTGAGTAACTCTTTACCCTTATATTGATTTACTACTAAATCTTCAGGCGATTCATTCAGCTCTTTCGATAAAGTGACAATTGTATTGGCAAATCCATGGGTTAATCCGTGTTCAGTTTTTAAAAATTTCACTGCGACTGAGTGTTTTTCAATGCTTTCTTTATGTAAAATTTGCAGCCATTCTTCAAGCTTTTTGCCTGTTTTGTCGGGCATATTGTTAATCATTGTTTGAAGTGCTTTGTCCATATTCTCACCTTTTACTTAAGATATAACGGTTATTAAATAGGGTTTTATGTGCTAGTTAGTGCTAAGTAGTTTTATATATTTATCGACTATAAGGAAAAATAAGCAATCATCATTTATACCAAAACTTGACGAGTATTTTTAATATAGTGATGAACCTGTCGTTCTATTTTCGAGTCAATCATCTCTTTTGGTCGACAACCATTGGGGCAGGGCATATTCGGTGTTGTACCAAATACGCGGCAAATTAATGGACGCTCCTCGTATACCTCGCAACCATTAGGCCCAAGATGAACACAATTATAATGATCTAATGCGGCTTCATGTTCAGCAATGGTTTTTACTGGCAGGCGTGACATCTCTTCTGAAGACGTCGTTACCGGTCCGCAACAATCGTGACAACCTGGTGTACAGTTAAATGTTGGAATACGTTCTCGCAATCGGTCGACTATCTCGCTATTATTTTTCATTTTTACCTAACTTTATGCTGTTCGTGACCATGATAACTTTATAGTTAATTTATGAGAAAATGATATGTCTATATATTAACTGCGTTGGTGAGGAGTTAGTTACTCGCAATCTTCTTTTATTCTAGCAACGACAAACAGAGAATCATTTTCTTCAAACTCTTGATAACTTAGTGTAGAAACTATGTCATATGATGCTGAAATAATACTGATAAGTTCGTCTTGATTATAGTAAGTAAATAACAAACCATTCATCTCTTCATCTTTGTCACCGAGCCAGAATGAGTGGGCTATAAGGCCTTTAGAAGATAAGATTTTTGATTGTTGTAACAGTGACTCTTTTAATTCTTTTCTTGTTAAATGGTGCAGTACTTTATTTGAGTAGATGCAATCAAATAACTCATTTACTTCAAGTTTCTGCACATTGAGCTTTAAAAAAGGCACGTCTGGGTGTTTTTCTTTGCACACGTTCAAAAAGGCTTCTGATAAATCTGAGCCTGTAATTGAATATACTCTCTTTAAATATTCAATGTCTAAACCACCACCAGAGCCTAATTCAAGCAATGATGACTTAACTGGCAGTGACTTACTTAGAAGTTGATAGATATTATTTCCATCATAGCCTTTGCACATTTGAATATATTTTTTGACATTTTCTGCGTCATCATAATAATTAATAATGCCTCCTCTGCTTTGCAGCATAGTGCCCTCATTAATAGGCAATGTTGAACTGTGGAATAAGCGAAAAAGCATAAAACAGCATTTTATCGCTTGTTAATAATTACGTTGTCTGTGCTTTATTGTTTTTACTATTTATTAGTAAGTTAACGACTTTATTGCATCTGATACCGTTAAAAAATGAATCTTAGTAAGGCATAGCGTCGCCTTTTGAAACTCATGCGCCCGCAGTAAATTTGTCACCTCATCCACAATGAATATAGGCTCTGTTGAGATTAACTTCAGGTGATTGTATTAAGTAACTGTTTCCGCGTGAATCAATAACATAATCGTTATCACTTAAGAGTAATTCGTGGCATTCAAAGATAAAATCTTGTTCAGAATGTAAGTAAATAAGCTCATCATCGCCATCGAGCTTTAGCATACAAGGCCATGTAATCATAAAGGTTACCTTGAAAAATATAATATCGAGATAAGCAGCTCATAAAATTGAACTACTGAACTGTTAAAGGAAAAACTCCTTGGCGAATTCTTGTGTGCCATTACTTATGGCTACCGTCACAAAAGGGTTGTGATGCTGTTTGTTTACAGCCACATAAATACACTTTTTTAGATTCTGTTGCGATAAATCTCACCGGCGAGAATTCAGAGCCTTTATGAGAACCATCACAAAATGGCTGTTTCTCGCTTTTACCACAAGAACACCAAGAATATTTTTTACCTTCTTCCACTTCTACCGCAAAAGGTGTATCAGATGCACGCACAGGTTTAGTCATGATAAGTCTCCCTACGTTAATAATAGGTAAGGTCGAAACAATGGCAAACTTTTTTAGTTTTTTGATAACGTTGTCAGCTGTTTTATCTTCGACTATATAAAGCCCCAGCAAAATGCATAGCGATTAAAAAATAAATAGCACTCTCTAAATAGAGGTGGATATCATTTGCTTGATTAAAAAGAAATAGCTTAGTTTCGCCTAGGGAGAAGGAAATAATATTTAAAATAGAAAGAGGGTGTTCATAATTAGTCACCATTAAAAATCCGGAGACAATTAATGAAAATAAAACCAAATACATTGAACAGTGCACAACTGTGACAATATTTTTGTGCAATCGGCTGTTAAATGTTGTTTTACGTGATTCTGGTAAAAAAAACTTTGACCAAATAATTCTTGATAATAAAAGTAATAATACCAGCAAGCCCATGATGAAATGAATCTCTATCGCATCTTGTTTATGTTCAATGGCACCTTTGATCCTATAGTCGGTGTTATGAATTTGTGAGCCCATAACTAATAACATAAATAAAATGAGAAGAGAGGATGACCAATTTAATACCAAGTTGATTAAGTTCTTTACCACTCAGCGAGAATTAAAAGGTTTAGAGGCAAGACATTGATTGAAGAGAATGGTTATTCCCTTGTCAAAATCAATAA
>OJGO01000318.1_pt1 | contig 19579 bp, 19 predicted proteins | sample 1594871 | NCBI WGS metagenome assembly OJGO01 (sample SAMN05416798, study PRJEB24817) | seawater metagenome | isolation source: Sea water | place: Canada:Atlantic | collected 2013-07 | reverse complement strand
ATGACAAAAATATTTTTTCTATTATGTACTTTAGATTGAAATCCATTGTCATCAATATGAGTTATCCATTTTTTACAACAGCCACAAGTAGGACTCTTATATACGTCTAAAGTAATAGGTTGTGAATCAGCACTACTAGCTTCAGCTATTGCATCATCACTATCAGAACAACTGGCAATCAATGTAACTACTAAAAAAGTAGCTAAGATCTTCAAAATATATTTATTTGAAAACATAACCCCCCCAAAGGGATATTAATTAATTTTTTGATTAATTAGGTTATTTTGATGATATTTATGAAGAGTTTGAATAAACTCAAGGATCAAAAAAGCCTAATACAGATATTAGTTATATAAATGAGCCACATTTTGGGTACATTTATTCTGTATTTAGCTTAGTATTGGAGGTCTATATAGAGATGATAGTTCTTGGCTTAGAGCCAAACTAGAAGTAGAAGATATTTTGGTTGATAAATCAGTGATGGAATCATTAGAAATATCTTTGATTAATAAAGCAATACTTGAACAACCACCTGTGAAGCAGCTACAAGATTTCGCACAACAATCTTTAGAGGATTCTTCTGAAGTATCAGAATTTGAATCACTAGTCATTGAATGACCACTGTGATCCATTTTAGACATATCATGTGCTTGCTCTTGGCCACTCATTCCCTTCATACTCATCATATGATAAGGCATAATAGTAGACGCCACTACTTGACCGACAAAGGCCAAACAAAGGAACAATACCATTAATTTTTTAGAAAATGATGAAGACACAAGTACACACAATTATTTAGTAATTATAGACAATGATACATCATATTATCATTTATTCAATGAATATAATTATTAAAATAAGAAAGCATATCTTAGAAAACAGTAACAATTGTCCATTTTTATTGAGTATAATCAAAGCTAAAGTATTGATAAATATTATTTCATTGCTTAGTAGTGATCTATTTTCAATCATAACTGTAGAATAAAACTAAATAGTCGAATAGTTTTAAATGTGTTTATTCGCTAATTAAAACTGACAAACAAATTTAAAAATGAAATCGTTTATCACATTGAACGATAACACTTGAAGATAGCAAACTTACTAAGATTTAAATTTAAACTATAGCGCTTTGTAGCCTTAGCCTTAGCCTTAGAAGTAAAAAAGCATGTCAGCTTTAAGATCTGAAAGTTGACGTTTGATATTTTGACTAATTTTGTTCCTCCTTGCGCACATTTTGACATGAGGTGATCGCTAATGAATTTTAATAATTAAAATATTCTTGGAATGATTGCTAGGGGCAGTAGATGCCAGTCAGGGAACTTATAAGTCGGGTGCGTTATAAACATCAAACGCACGTTTTTTTATCTCAAGTAATTCTAGCTCTAATTTTTTATCTTTTTGACGACCCACCCGAAGCATAAGCTGAATATTCTTTTTTTGGTCGTTATATGCGACTAACTTCAATTTAGGTTTTAAAAACTTAACCAGTATTGCATTTCTAGCGGTAGCAGAAGTGTAACCATCATTTGACTGAACAGTGAAGTAGAGATGTAATAAAGCCTCAAAGCAAAGGTTTAGTAGATTATCGTAGTACATGTATAGCCATTAAATAATGTAGTTTCTGTATAATACTATTTTTGGTCATTTTTACCACTTTGTTAGCGTTACGCTATCGTCAAAAAATGCCACTTTGAAGACATTAGTAATATTCAATATAAAGACCGCTTTAGGCAAAAGTTGACAAAAACCCCACTGTTTTTTACTTTTTAATCACTTATAGTTCGATTTTATTGGTTTTAACTAATAACGGTTTATCTTCATTAAAAAACTCTATTAAAGACCCACTCAATTTAAAAAACTCAATTGGTGATTCATAGCTAGAAATACTTACCCCCTTTGGAACATGGATAGATAAAGGCTTTAACCCTTGAAATCTAAAATCTAACAATAACTGTTCAAAATCACTAAATATATCTAAAATGGCTGAAAAATTAATAATATCAACCAATATAAATTCCCCCTTTACATCATATGTATCAGGAATTGGTCTTATTGGATTAGAGAAGTAGCTGTGCTCTTGCGACCCCATACTATTTCGTTTTTCACGAATAACACTTTCAAGAAAGACTCCGAGCGACCCAGTTTGTGAAGCATGCATAACTGTTACTTTTAACGAAAAGTGACCTGATTCCTTTTCAACAATGGAGGTATTAAGATAAAAGTTTTCATCTAAAAAGTGCACATCAGGTAAAGAACAATAGGTAATTGGAAGCATCGCTAATCCATTTCCAGTATCTACCTTGAGTGACTCGACACATTGCTCAAGAATATCGACTAATGCATTACAGATAGTTTCTTTTTTACACGACAATGCATAGGCAAATACTTTTATTTTTTGAACATGACTATATTTATTACTACTTCCACCAAGGTTATTATAAAAAGTGCTTCGCACAACATCTTTAAGATTTGTAGAGTTTAATGTTTTCTTAACTTCAATTGCTGAAATGACGCTAGAGGGGGGAATTACAACAAAATCATCACTTCTATAAATAACACTTCGATCTGAATCATCATAAATCAATACATCAATTTGCTTTCCATGTTTATGTCTACTTGAGTCAAAAACAAAACCTGTACCAATCTTATTACTTGAAGGAGCGAATTCTTTAAGAGTTGTTCTTAATAGATTTTCATAAAAGCCTCCAACGGTTGGAGCGTGCTTTATTATTTTTTCGAACCAATCAGTTTCAGATGTTATTTTTCTATGGAAACGATCTGCTAGAAAATTGTCATTACTCCAATAATGTTTACCGAGTAACCCTGTGCTTTTATCCTCAAATACTAAACATTTACCGCTAGGGACTTGTAAATCTATTATCTCTTGCTCTGATTTAGTTAGCTCACTCAATTTTTAGACTCCTTATAATTTATGACTGCTCGTCACTCCTTAGGAGACATTAATCTTTTCATGTAATTACGTCAACAATGCGCACCAAGGGAACATCGACACTGGGTTCGTACCAAAACTTAAACACTTAACCTGACTCTATACTCATCATCAACATTAACTAATATTTCTATATTATTTAATGTCAAAGCTATTTTATTGTCGATAATCCGAATTCGTTCACGTATAGGACCCCCTTTTTTAGAATTAATTATTTTATATCCCAGGGACTCCATTTGTTCGGTCAATTGACTTAGAGTAAATTTAGGTTTAAGCGCTTTTTTTCGCCAAAATATCATTTTTTGGTCAGTATTCTTTTTCAGCTTTAGATAATATTCAGATCTTGTCAAGCGGGATAAAATTAGGTTTTCGATTGTTACTGGTGAGTTTTCGTTTTTGAGTGTGAAATACTTTCTATTAATATCAAGCTTATCTCGAATCATTTGATAAATATCATCAATGCTAACGATAATTGGCTGGTTAAAACGGCTTAACTTTGTATGAAGGACTGTGGTTTGATTACGAGCTTTGATGTCTAACTTATAAGTATTATATTTATCAGCAGATAAGCTTAGGAGGTTTTTTAAGGTGATTTCTTGCGTCTTATCAATAATCACAAGCTTCCCCCTTGGACTCTCGGCATAAACTGAAAATAGAGGCTCTAATTCATCGAGTGACAACTCACATTATAAGCCCGTCCTTAACCATCTAGATCTAATTTGAGCAGCTCTGGTTCTGATCTTCATATGCTTAGTGTCTGCGGCATAATATAAAATCCCTTTTAATATGGTTCGCTACTAACACTTAAAGCTTCTAATGTACTGACCAAATAAGCCATATTATGATAATATATTCCACATTGCCGACCTTATTTATGTACCAAAGTCACCTAAAACAAAGGGTCTTTTAGATACGAAACCGGACGTTAACATCAATAGATTTTTGAGCTGTTTTTAGTATTCATTAGACGTTGTTCTACCTTCATCTTGATAGTCAACAAAGCCACCATTGCCGTCAGTCACGAAGTTGCATTGAGAAAAAACATCAGCATTAATGGTTATGCACTTCATCCCAAAGAACAGTATTCATCATTTAGTTTGAAATGTGATAACATAACATAACATCGTTATGAATATTCTTTGATTACTTGAATGAAACAAATTATGAACCTTAAAAAGAACCAACATTTTGTGCTATCGCTAGCATTGATTTGCTTTCTTTTTATGCAGTTTTCCTATCAAATCCATCAATATGATGGCGCTGCACATCAACCAAACCATGTATGTAAGGTTTGTAACAAACTTTCCTCTCTGGATAATATACATACAGCACTAGATAATTCACTCTATGTTTCAACTACTGCGAGATTTATCTACAGCTTTATCAATACTTCACATAATGAGTTAATCACTCATCGACTAATTTATTTACGTGGTCCACCTCAAATTTTTTCCTAAATATCATAAGCAATACTGAGTTTTCGACAGTCCATTAATTTATTTGAAAGAATAATTTTGTCTGTCGTTTGTCAATTGGTCCCATTTTAATTATCGGTGGTTAATTGTAATTAGAAAAATTTGAGAAACATAAAATGCGTAAAACAATCACTATTCTAATGCTTTTTGCTAGTTTTTTAGCAAACAGTAACAATATTTCAGGTCAACTAAATACCTTTTCTGGTCAAATTATCGATCATGATGGGATCCCTGTAACGAATGCAAAAATCCGTATTGTTGGTTCTGACATTATTAGAACCACGGATGAAGGTGGATTATTTCAATTTAATGGTGCTAAAGAAATTAACTATGCCATTGATGTTGAACTAAATTCTAAACTCACTAGAAAGACAAATATTACGTTTTCCTCGGATATAACAACGCTTATCGAAATCAAACGTTCAAAAATTGAAATCATAAAGGTTACTGCGAGCGCTAGCGACAGAGGCATATTAGAAATGGCTATCCCAGTCACTGTGTTAAGCGGAGAAGAGTTAATCAATAAAAGAAGCTCTACTTTAGGTGAAACACTAGCGCAGGAGCCTGGGGTTTCAGTGTCGTCTTACGGCTCAGGTGCAGGACGACCAGTGATCAGGGGACTCAGTGGCAACCGAGTTAGTGTATTGCAAAATGGTCTTAGTACTTTAGATGCATCATCTACCAGTCCCGATCATGCCGTATCTAGCGAGCCACTTTTAGCTGACCAAATTGAGATATTGAAGGGACCAGTAACATTGCTTTATGGTGGTGGAGCAATCGGTGGTGTGATCAATGTTGTAGACAACAGGATACCAGAAAAATCTCCTGAAAATGGATTAGAAGGTGCCGTTGAACTTCGTTACGACTCCGCTTCAGCAGGAAAAGCTGGAGTAGCACGGCTAGATGGTGGCATCAAGCAATGGGTTTGGCATGTCGATGGCTATAAACGCGATACCAAGGATATAAATTTACCCTCTTCGTTAGGTGGAGAGTTAACGAATAGTGATATTTCTGCCGATGGTGCAACATTAGGCATGTCATGGATTGATGAGGAGCAAGGCTTTATTGGTGTTTCTTTTGGGAAATATAACAATAATTATGGATTACCAGCAGAAGAAAATGCGGATGAATTGGTGCGTATTGACGTGGAACAAGAACGGTTTGATATAAAAGGTACTGTATTCAAACCCTTTACTGGCGTCAAACAAATCAAGTTTAGATATGGTCGTAATGACTACCAACATGTTGAACTTGAAGATGGAGAAATTGGTACAACTTTTACCAATAAAGCAGATGAAACACGTTTTGAACTACTTCATGTTCCCCTTGATGGTTGGCAAGGTGCTTTGGGACTTCAAGTTGGTAATCGTGATTTTTCTGCTATTGGAGAGGAGGCATTTGTTCCGCCATCAACAACAGAGTCAATCGGTGTATTTCTCGTTGAAGAAAAGTCGTTTGGCAATGTAAATGTTGAATTCGGGATCCGTAACGATAGACAAACCTTGAATTCAATTAGCTTGGTTAACTCATTAAAAGATGACGCATTCAGTGCATCAATAGGTGGTTTATGGAAATTCCATCCCTCTTATTCTTTCTCGGTTGCTCTAGCACACGCTCAGCGTATACCTAATGCCGAAGAATTACTCTCAAATGGTCCTCATTTAGCAACACAATCTTTTGAGTTGGGAAATATCGACCTTACTAAAGAAAGTGCTAATAACATTGATGTTTCTTTACGTAAGCATCAAGGAGATATTAAGTTCACATTGAACGCTTTTTATAATAGCTTTGATCAATTTATTTATGAAAAAGCGACGGGCAATATAGAAGATGGATTACCAGTATTTCAATTCACTCAAGAGGATGCCACCTTCAGTGGGTTGGAGTTAGAGTTGGATTGGGTATTATCTGATTCTGGCTCAAGTACAATAACTTTGCATAGCCAAGCTGATTACGTAAAAGGGGAACTTTCTAATGGGGGTGACTTACCACGAATATCACCACTACGAGTGGGCGCTGGTTTACTCTATGAAAGGAATGATTGGTACATAGACCTCGATATCATTCGATATATGAAACAAGATACCATTGCAGAATTTGAGACAAGTACCGATGGTTATACGCTAGTTAATATTGATTTCAATTATCAGTTTTCGATAGAGGACAGCGATTATACGTTTTTTATGAAAGGGACAAATCTACTTGATGATGAAATTATTAATCATACGTCCTTTATTAAAGATATTGCCCCACAAGCTGGGCGTTCATTAACTTTAGGTGTTCGTTTAGCATTCTAGGAATTTACCTAAGAATAGAAAAAGTGAATGATGAAGTTGAACGCAAAAAAGTTGTGCATTAAACGTTGCTCAGCCTTTCGTTATTAAGCTGTATTTTACATAGATGTTATAGGTCGTTATCAATGCAAAATCTAATCCAAATGCAAGATTCACTATAATGTCTTATGTGTCCTCTGTGCAAATTATTAGCCCCCTTGGATGGAATCCCACCGACAGCAATTGAGCTTAAACTTGCCTCACAAGCAAGCAACAATTTCAGTTAGTATTACTCTAAATATGATCTCGATTTAACAAAAGCTCAATGCCAGCTTATGGCTAGCTGCGGAAGGTTTGTTGCTGATACCAAAAGCTTCCGCTTTGTGCACAAAATGATCTTTACACCTCAACAAATAAATATCGAGTAAATCGTCTGCTTTAAAGGTCGCGCTCTACCACAAAATGCTCATTAATATAATTGATTTATATCTGTTATATTGGCTAAAATACAACTTACAATGAAAGTGCACTAGGCTGTATCCCTTCAAAGTATTTAATCAGATAATTCACAGATCTTAATCACAATAGAGTGTTAATGAAAATAACCTTTCAGATAATCTGTAATTTTGACTTCAAAACTTTGTGAGATGATCAATTGAAGTTATTACCGCTCTTTGTTTTATAGCTTTCATTTTTACTAATTATCAATGCATTGTACGATCATCATTTAGCTGTATAGCTCGTCTTATCTCTAAAATTTCTGAGGGAGAATACAAGCGATGTCTCATCACCACAAATTCAATAAACGTTATATCTAATTGCTCTGGATCTGCATCGATTAAATAACAACTTCCGCTTTCTGTAATAAATTTTAGATTGCTTTGTGATTTTATTGTTGATGTAATTACACGAAATCCGGGTTCAAATCGATTAGTTTCATCCTTGATAACAACAGCATACAGCATCTGTCCAAGTAACTTTTTTTCATCATTTTTAAAATCAAAGACTGATAGGACAGTTGCGTTTTTCAAGAATGTTTTCATAATGCATTCTTCAAATAATCAACATATTCATAAGGTCTTATGATCATAAGGTAATAGGAATTATTGAAAACAAGAGGAAATCCACAGGCATCATCACGAGTTAAAACCGCATCGTGAAGCCATTTATTTCGCGGTGAAAAATCATAATCATTTTTTTCGGTTTTATTAAGGAAATGGCAATCTAGTGTTAACTTTCCACCTTCTAAATCTAAAATAAACACCTGCTTTTGGACAGTATCTTTTATATGGACATGTAAACTTTTACATTTATCTTCTCTGCTAATTTGCAAAGATGGTGAGAGTGGAAAGCCATAGACGAGATAATTTTGATTATTTATATTGAAATAAACAGGATGTTTATCACTGTTATCTGATTCAATATTTGATAAACAATCAACACTACCTAATAGCCAATTTAAGTGTGTGTTTATTTGTGGTTTTTCTTCTTGATTGTTGAAAGTTGAATCTTCTGTTTGCACTAAACTTTTAGTAAGTGAGTTTTGCAACTGTTCTTGTGAGCATTCATCTAAATGAACTTTTGTGGCTATCAGTTGAAACGATATGTCATTAATATCAATATTACAGCTAAGAACTGCTTGTTGATCTTTTAAAGTCTTAAAACATGGCAACCATTCTAGGTTTATATTATTTGCGTCAACGATATATTTAGACTCATCATCACGACCAAATAATTCATAAATATTCGAAATTAATTGAATTTTTGTCATATTTATAATAACCATCGACTCTAGGCGAGTCGCCATTTTTTCTATTTCTTTATGCAGCTCTTCAATTAGGAATCCATCATATATTTCATTAATCAATAAATATTTAAGATTTTTATGTTCTAAAATTACTATATAAATATCTTCAGATGTACTTTGCATAAGTAGTTCAACTAATTCTCTTGAACTAGAAAAGTTATAGATAGCTTGTGCAATAGGTTCTGCACCGAAGTATTCCGGTAAGTTGAATGATTTTTCGAGAAGTGTTGATTGTTTTTCTAATTTATATAGTAATTGTGATTTTGATATCATTAATATTTATCCATTGTTGCGATCAAATTATTGACCTACAACGCCAAAATTGCTCTATATGAATAAAATTTTGCGGATGCGCAGCTTCATCGTTCATATAAAACCGTAGTTTTATATGTGTAGGTATAGGCGGTCCGTACAGCCTTAACGCTAATGTATATTACTATAAATGTGTTGTAAAGAGATGGGAATTATACGTATCTGTATAATTTAAAAGGATTTTATTTTATTTTGCTTTTGAAATCAGAAGCTTCTATTCCAAAAGTAGAAATGATTAAATTTTGAATTTCTTCATTTAATGTCTGATCAGTTACCTTCACATTAAACCGACTAATAATATTATCCATATTATTATCGAGTAATTTAAAAAGGATAATATCTGCTTTAGGGTGAAGCGCTGACAGCAGTAAACATTCGTTATCGAATGTCTTGGATCTCAAAGAAGTTATTAAATGGCCCCAGCTATCACAGTCATATACAACATAGGATAAATTTTCTTGGGCGCGACCAAGCGGGATTGATAAAATTTTGGAAAAGCGTTTTGCTTGCCTTTTGATGTTTAAAAGCAATTCATCATTATTAAGTGACATTTTTTCACCAATAGAAAAATACAACAACAGCAAGCCCACAGTACTTGTTGTCGTGTAAATTTTTATTGGAAAAATATTCGCTATGCGAACTGTTTTATATATTCAGAGTAATTCCATTTCGTCCGCTATGAATTGTGGGAACGGGCCTCTCTTCAACGGCCTTACTTTCTGAAACTAATCAAATAAAGGAAACAAGATTATGCCATGTTTATATCAATAAATAATATTTTTTGATAATTTTCAAATCACAATTTGACCTGTTCATAAAACGAGGGTTTTCTGAACAAATCGCTATTTTTATAATTTGTTCAAATATCACTCGACAAAGTGTTAACTTTCTTGTTAAGTTATCTATGTAAAGATAAGGTACGTATTATTAACATGAAAATAGGTTATGCACGAGTAAGCACAAACGATCAAAATTCTCAGTTGCAATTAGATGCATTAAACAATGCTGGGTGTGATCGTATTTATGAAGAGAGCATGTCTGCTAAAACAAAAGATCGCCCTGAACTAAATCGTCTTTTAGATGCAATTAGAGAAGGTGATACTGTTGTTGTATGGCGACTCGATAGATTAGGTCGTTCAATAAAAGATCTAATTGAACTTGTAGATAAGTTTAAATCTTTAAAAGTGCAATTCATTTCTCTTACAGAGAACATCGATACTAGCTCTCCTTCCGGCGAACTGATTTTTCACATCTTTGCATCAATAGCTCAGTTTGAACGTTCACTCATAGTAGAACGCACCAAAGCTGGACTAGCTTCGGCGAGACGCCGAGGTATCAAAGGTGGACGTAAGAAAAAACTAACTGATTCTGATATTCAAAAAGCACAAGCGATGCTTAATAGTAAAGAAATATCAGTCAGCGATGTAGCTAAGCACTTTAATGTTAGTCGTACAACGTTATATAAATACATCGACTAAGCTAAAATCCCTATTTCAGCAGCAAAACTTTAAATGGATTTAAATTTATGAATTACGAAGAAAAACTTAAGACTACTCGATTTCGCCCTTCTTCAATTAAAGACAGGTGTTTTGATGAAGAAATGGAAAGTGACCGAGGTCGTGCCATTAACTCTGCCGCAGTAAGAAGACTACAACAAAAAACTCAGGTATTTCCACTTGAAACTAACGCTGCCGTAAGAAGTAGATTAACGCACTCTTTAGAAGTTCAGCAAGTTGGTCGCTATATTAGTAAACTCATCCTTAAGGAACTTAAAGAAAAAGGGATTTTGGAAGACCTAGGTATTGCTAACAACATCGACGGGTTTATTAGTGCTATAGAAATAGCATGCTTATTACATGATGTTGGAAATCCAGCATTTGGCCATTTTGGTGAAGAAGCAATTAACTTGTGGGGTTCTAAAACCCTTACCCCTATTTTCAATCAACAGTTTTCAAACCTACCAAACTGCGAAGACCTTGTTAAGGATTTATCTAGATTCGAAGGTAATGCTCAAGCATTACGATTACTTCATAATCTACAAGCTCTCAATCTCACCTACACTCAGTTAGCCTGCTTGATTAAATATACTCGCGGTGCATATGAAGACAAACCTGATGATAAACATAGCCACGCTTACAGAAAGAAAAAGCCCGGCTTTTATTATTCAGAGAAAGAACTATTTAAATTAATTAACGAAGAACTATCCATTAATGATGGCTGTCGTTTTCCCCTCACCTACATTATGGAAGCAGCCGATGATATTTCATACTGCATTGCTGATGTTGATGACGCAATTGATAAAGGCATTCTAACAGTCGATCAACTACACAAAGAAATTGAACTAACTTGGAATAACTTTAAAGGCGATAAGGGTGTAAGAGATGAAGTTGTTGAAAGTGGCTACTTATTGCAAATAGCTAAACGTGCCTATGAAAATTACCAAAAAGAAAACCACAACAAACAACATGCCTATATCCTGACCCTTCGAACAACCCTAGTAAATGATTTATCAAAATATGCTGCCAGAAGATTTATTGAAAACCATGCAGAAGTATTTAATGGTGAATTAGACGAATCGCTACTCGATGGAAATGATGAGTTTAATTTAGCCACTGAAACTTTCCGTAATGTAGCCGTAAATAATGTTTTTAATAATCCTGAAGTCGAAAACCTTGAATTAAAAGGCTATGCTATTATTTCAGGATTACTAAATATATATACGCCATTAATAGAATTAAGTTTTGAAAAATTCAAAGTACTTGTCATTAAAAACAAGCTTAAATCAAACCCTATTGAAACACGGCTTTTCCATAAACTTTCAAGTAAAAATAAAGGTAGTTACAAAGAATACGTTAAAGATATTCATGCAAAGCAATCTCCATCTGAGAACGATAAAATGATGGAAATGTATGCTCGCGCTAGATTACTTATTGACTACATTAGCGGTATGACTGATCAGTTTGCATTGGAAGAGTTTCAAAACCTTACTGCCATTAAATAAAGGAATAACTAGTGTTAAATTATGTTACTGGATTTCTATTTTCAGAAGACTTAACACATGTCGTCTTATTAGAAAAACTCTCACCCTCTTGGCAAAAGGGTTTATTCAACGGTGTTGGCGGTAAAATAGAGGCAGGAGAATCCTCTGTACAAGCTATGGTTAGAGAATGTAAAGAGGAAACAGGTGTGTTAATCACTGAAAGTAACTGGACATGTTATGCACACCTAACAAATCCTGAACACTTTGAACTTGATGTTTTTTTCGCCATGTCAGATCTAGCTTTGGAAGCAAGAACAATGGAAAAAGAAAAAGTGCATACACTGAAAGTAAATGACATTCCCAATAATATCATTCCAAATTTACAATGGCTCATCCCAATGGCTTTAGACAAAAACTTAAACTTTAATATGCCAGTCGTATTTATAGAAAAATGATTTACCTGCTCATATTATTTTTATTGAATAATTAGCTGTGTATGCACTTCCCATCTTTCGGTTTTTGCTAGACAGTTTGTAGTTCATAATAATATTTTCAGTAGTTCCTTGCAATCATCGTCATTTTTGACGATACTAAATCTAGGGTTAAAAAATAAGAGTAAGTACCATTGTATCCTGGTGGAAAAGGTAAATCATATCAGCAAATAATTAACTTAATGCCAAGGCATAACACCTACATTGAACCTTTTCTTGGCAGTGCAGCCGTTTTAAAAAACAAGTTGGTCGCAAAAATAAATATTGTAAATGATCTCGAAAAATCATGCTTACAGGATATAGCGTTAGTTAACTGTAAATTAGAAAAATACAATACAGATGCTGTGGAATTACTGAAAAATACCCTACTCGATGAGAGAACACTTATATATTGTGATCCTCCTTACGTTCAATCAACACGTAAGAAACAAAAAATATATAAGCATGAATACTCTGATGACATGCACATCGAATTACTTGAATTTTTAACAAAACAAACGTGTATGGTAATGATTTCAGGGTATGACAACTCTCTGTACCAAAAATATTTAAAAAATTGGAACTCTTATAGTTTCAGTAGTCAGACGCAAAATGGTGTTAGAGAAGAAACAGTATGGTTTAACTTTGAAAAGCCACACAATCTTCATGATCCTACACACCTTGGAAAATGCTTTAGAGAACGTCAAACAATTAAAAGGCGTTTCAATAGACTAAAGCACAAGTTTATTCAAATGGATACACAGGAAAGGTCTGCTTTTATGGAATGGCTGAACCACGAGTTCACTATTTAAGGTGATTAAAATGAATTATCAAAAAGCATTTGTAGAAGTTGGAAAAAGTGTAGTAGAAATATATATTCCAAATGAAAATGAAGATGTTATACCCGGTGTCAAATGGGGAAGTGCTATCGGCTTTCCTACCGTTGCCTATTGGTTTTATAAAGTAATGTCTAATCGGTTGGAAAATAATACCGTCCAATATAAATTAGGTCGAACGCTAAAAGAAGAAGTCGGTGCATGTCTATTAGGTGGACATGGAATTCCCGCTGCTACTGGCGTTGCGGCTTTTGAACATATGGCCTCATTTGGTGTTTTTGAAGGAAAAACTCCTTCCGAAGAACAATTATATAATTGGCTTTCAATGCCAATTGATATCGGCAAAAAAACAATTAAGTACCGATTTGCAAAACAGAAAGCCTGCTACTTATTTCATGCTCTAAGTAAATTAAATGACGAAGAGGCTCCTATTGATACTGGAATTAAGCTAAGAAATTGGCTCATGGAAATTAAAGGCATTGGCCCTAAAACAGCTTCATGGGTTGCTCGTAATTGGCTAGATGCAGATGATGTCGCTATCTTAGATATTCACATCTACAGAGCAGGTCTTCTAGGTGGCTTTTTTGACGATAAAATGACTGTAGAAAAACATTATGAAAAACTTGAAGATATCTTCGTTAAACTAGCAGAATCTATGCATGTTAAAACTTCGGAACTTGATGCTGTGATGTGGTTTGAAATGCAACAGAGCAGCTCTGTTAAGCGATTATTAGAATCAAGAAACGACAAAAGCACGTCTATCATCAAAGGTTGGTCACCCCAAAAGAGCCACTCCAACACCAATCAGCTTGCGCTCATTTAATATATATTGGGCTTCATTAGATCCGTGAAGCCCAATTTGACAATAATTTAAACCCAAATATTGGCTGACTAAGCCATGAGTTGTCGCAATCCCACCAGCATCCCTGTAGGCAAGTGTAATAGGATCATCATATTTGCTTTCCAATAATTCAATATCATTTACATACCAAATTAACCAAGCATTCACTGAACTTTCAATTAGGCTAAAACAAGATTGTGAAAACTCATCAAGCTTTTCATTTGATACAGCTAACAACTCCAATACGTGCTTTCGAGCGTTATAGTGATACCAATTAGCATTTTCAGGTGACCTAAGTACACAATGCGTAGCATTTAAAGAGCCAGGGGAAGCAATATTAGTGTTCTCAATTGTATGGCCAAATTCATTCACTGAAGCACTTTTAACTCTATTTGATAAATATAGTAAGTGCCCTATAGAAACTAAACTCAATGAATTAAATTCTCTAACGCTTTTCCTATTTTCAAGAACTTCAATAAATGGCGTGCCACCTAATTCTGTCGGCACATCTAAAAGGATTGTTTCTCGTACCTCAAATTTTAATGGTAATACTGGCGATACAGTTTTCTTTAACCTAGGTTCATTCAGCGTCATAGACATAATGTCCTAAGTCTTCCATTGTATTTTGATGTTTATAACACCCTCGGCATTGGCAGCACGGTAAGTTAGCCTTATGACAAGAATGCGTTAAGGCTAGCAGTTCCAACGGTACAGCGTTTTGCTCAATGTAACTCAACGCATTATGTTCAATTGCTGGAGCAATTATGTTTAACGCTCCCTCTTGATAGGAAACAAGTTCATTCATCAACCGAATAAACTCTACTGTACCATCCTTATGATGCCCATCTGATGCTACAGTGCCAATCAATAGCGCTGTGCAGCCAAGCTCCACCGCCTTAGCTGCCGCCAATGTAATTATAAGTTGATTTCTATATGGCCACCAATCACTTTCAGATCCTATTTCAAGTGCTTCAGTTCCCTTTAAATCTCCACTACCTAGCACTGAGCAATCAATATCAAGTTCAATTAACTTTATATTGAGAGAGTTACATACCGCCTCTGCTGCTACTCTTTCAGCTTTAGCAGCTCTTTGCCCATAATTTATGTAAATAGCATATGCTGGTCTTTCAACATAAGCTATCGACGATGAATCCATACCACCTGATAATAATAACGCTCTCTTAGTCATATTTTATAACCAAGACAATTTATACAATGATGTCGCAAAATCATTTTCAATTATACATCCTGTACCTTGGTACATTTTGAGCTGTTCTTTTGGACTTTGCTCAGAAAACACCATGACTTTCTTATCAGCTTTGATCGCATAACCTATTTCAAATAAAGTGCCTGGATCATGTCCATCAAATATTGCATAAATGATATCAGCATCATCAATCGCTTCTATATCCTTAGGTGCGACATATTCAGCAGGACCAATACCTAATTCATGATAAGGAGAGAAAACATCAAAACCAAAAGCTTCTAAGTTAGCTTTAGCTTCGTTAATCAACCACATTTGAGAAACGCTAAAAAATGGTCCCGCAAGGTAAACTTTCTTGGTCACCTTTTCATGAGTATGTTCTTTTAATGACTTTGCAAATTCATCTAAATGCTCTTCCTCAGTCAATATCCCATTTTGCACATAAAAAGCTGTCGAAATACTTGCATATCTTGCAGCTTCAACATAATCCAAATCTTTTATTAACTTAAAATACGAAAAAGCTGCTACAAAAGCGTCTCCTGAGCCAATAGGATCTACCGTAAATGTCTCATAAGCAGGTATCCACCCTACATTAGATTCTCCCGCATATACATAAGCCCCCTGAGCGCCACATTTAACAACAACGCACTCGGCACGCTCATGGTCAAGCAGCCATCTAACTCTCTCTTCAAAACAACCGCTGTTAGCACCACTATGACCATTATAAAAATGCGACAACTCATTCTCATTTAAGACATAAATAACACGATCCCCAGTACAACCCATTTGAGATAATAATTTAGGATTTCTCGCATTTTGGGGATCGTATATTAGGGTATTCGCTTGTACAGATGGTATGCTTTCTATCATCCCAAATAAAACAACATTTCCACCATTAGCATCATGTGCAGTATAAATGGGTAATTCAAAAAATTTTGCCGGATCAGGATAGATTTTTGGTGTAGCTAAGGGATGATCATAAAAAAACTCTATCGTTTTTTCTTGGTAGGATATATTCAATTTACACTTGGAAAATGCAAATACTTCTTTTAATGCTTGTTCATCCACTTCTGCTATTTGAGCATGAAGTGTGACATCGGTATCGCGAGATAAGTGCGTAATACATTGAGCAGCCCTACCAGCAGAGCCTAGTAGATGAAATCGTTCTGGCCACGCACATATTTATTTATATACGCCACCTAAAATATGAATCGCCATAGTATCAATCCTTTGGTTCTATGAATACTTTAATAAGCCCTTGATTTACCGACCTAACCGTTCCCTGAAATTCAAACCCGCTGTGAATACACTGTTTAAGCCTATCACCATAATGGACTAAGCCACCTAAGACTTCACCACCGAAAATAAGTGCAACCACTTCGGTTCCCTGACTCTGCATTAACTCTACTGCAATAGGGTCATGTACCTTTATTTTTTGAACAACCAATGGATCTGGACTATTAACAATCGACTCAAAGCTCAATGTTGAACAATATTCTGGCGATGTTGAACCACCACCAGCGCCAGATGAACCTCTAGAACTACTCCCAGTCATACTACTTCCCTTTGTGAGTTTGATAATTAAATTTATATCAAAAATAACGTTACCTGACTTTGATAGGTTTAGCTAGGCAAATGTGTACCTTTAGTTCAAGGAAATAGTGTTATTTGTTATCGAGAATTAAAATAGCGAAAAGCCTTAATGATAAGAAGTTTTTCGGCTGAGTAATCTATAAAATAAAGTGACACCCTCATTACAAAATAGAATTTGTTGAGCTTGCCTCATGGATTTAGCCCCGAATAAGCCATAACTTAATTATAAACTATGGCTGTGAGTACAGATTATTGCTTAATATTGAATTAATACTAAAAATTCTTTTCAGTAAATTCAGCCAATGAGCTTCTTTCAACTTCATCAAAGATTAGAACACTGCCTTTTTCATAATTCCGATAAATATTCACCGCAGCACTAGCACCAGAACTTGTAGCAGTTACAAATCGATCATCTATCTGAGCGAGGTTACCCAAGACAATTGTGCGACAGTTTTTACCACCACGTGACAACATTCCCTTCATTTGTGCTCTGGTCATATTCTGAGCTTCATCAATAATTAATACTGCATCATCGATTGAGCGCCCTCTAAAATATGCCATGCTAGTAAATTCTATATTGGCACGGTCGATAATATGCTCAACAGTAGCACGAGTACTCTTTTCATCATCATCACCATCCGAATGCATTGAAATCAAAGCATCTGTAACACCTGCGAGCAATGGCAGTGATTTTTCAGTTAAATCACCTGGTAAGAAACCTGGATCATCATCCATAAAGTCCCTACTTCTCACGACAACAATTTTTTTATATTGTTTTAATTCAAGCACTTGGTGCAACCCAGCGGCAATTGCTAAAAAAGTTTTACCGGAACCCGCTGGACCGAGAATGATATTCAGGTCAAAATCTGGGTCTACAAGTTGATCTAACGCAACGGCTTGTCGTTGATTTTTAGGGAGTATTCCCCAAATTTTCTCAGCCTTTCTTTGTAGCAATGTCGTGAAAATATGTTCGTCTGTTACTTCTTTAATTTTCCCTATATGGCCGATTTCATCGTACCAATACATATTAGGCTGAGCTTCTTCATTAAAAATATCACGATTGAAACGGTATAGTTTTCCTGACATTGCAAAGTCTTTTTCTTCTTCACATCTATCAAACAAGTCCCCTGAAAAGGACTGTACACCCGTATATAAAAGATCAACATCAGAGATTTGATTATCAACGAGAACATCTTCTGCATCAACGCCAATCGTTCTCGCTTTTAAGCGCATGTTTATATCGCGACTAACTATAGTTACATCTTGCTTTAACTCATTTTGTAAATGTAGAGCATAATTTATAATTCTATTGTCGGCATCACTACCAATCGCATGTTTCAATTCTTTAGCAAAATCGATCTGAGTATCAATGCCAATAAATAGCTTACCTCGCTTTGCTGTTTCCGTAATTGGTAGCTGTATACCCTGTTCCATTTCTTCACTGGAATGACCATTTATAATATCTTCGAGCATTCGAATAACAGCACGAGCATCCTGACTTACGTTTTTATCTGTGCGCTCTTTTAGATTATCTAATTCTTCTAATACGGTTAGACAGATATATATATCGTCACGGTACGCTAGTAAACTTTTTGGATCGTGAACTAATGCAGATGTATCTAAAACGCGGGGATTACGATTTTCATTTGAGTTTTTCATTATTGATTTACCTCAAGATTGTTAATTTGTGCGTTCTTGCTGGTTAAATCCGTATGTTCTATTTCTATTTCTAGTTCTTTATTTCTGATTAAAGCTCTATACTTTTCTCGTCTTAGCTTCTTTTTGTTTAGCTTATCTAAATAATCATTAGCTAAATATACGTTTAGTGAACTCATATTATTCCACCTAAAATTCTATTTGAAGAAATATGAATAGAATTAAATATTGAAGAAATTAAACTATTTTTTTTCTTGAAAAACATAGTTAAGAGCTTTATATTTATTGAGGTCTGAACAAATATTGATATTATTGTTGACGTAATACCTGTTTTACCACTGCCAGCAGGCCCCGTGAGAATAACCAAATCAATCGTTGGATCCAATAACGCATCCATCGCCATGCCTTGGTATATATTTTTAGCATTAATGCCCCAAGCACTTTTCGCTAACAATCGGTCACGTCCAAGATCTAAAATAGAAACTTTATCATCATCCCAACCAGTCACCTTGCCAGCAAATGTATCTCCATCATCAAGTAAATATTCATTTATATACGTTAACGGTATCGTCTCTTTAGCAATATAATGGGTGGTATTTCGCCCTTCAGTTTCACTATCAACTGATTTAATTTGTTGCCAAAAGTCACCTTCAAATTGGTGATAACCTTTCGTTAGAAATTGGATATCATCAATTAGTTGATCCGTTCTATAATCTTCAACGTGAGCTAGTCCTGCGCCCTTGGCTTTCAGTCGCATGTTGATATCTTTAGTAACCAAGACTATTTTTTTGTTCGGCGTTTTCTTTTGAATATGTAATGCAGCGTTAATAATACGATTATCATTTTCATTGAAAGATAAAGTATGGGCTGTTTTCTCAAGTGCATAATCATTAATAATGGCGAGACAGCCACTGGGATGTTGATCATCGTTTTGAGGTAATTTGACTCCAGTAAGTACTTGTTCTGGACTGGCATCTCGCAGAGTGTCTTCGAGTGCCCTTATGGCCACTCTAGCGTCTCGACTAACATCTTTACGTCTATCTTTAATTGAGTCGAGTTCTTCTAACACTGTCATGGGAACCACAACATCGTGCTCTTTAAAAGATAGGAAGGCGAAGGGTTCGTGCAAAAGGATGTTGGTATCTAATATATAGATAATGGGTTGGTCAATTGTCTCATCGA
>OJGO01000317.1_pt1 | contig 19645 bp, 12 predicted proteins | sample 1594871 | NCBI WGS metagenome assembly OJGO01 (sample SAMN05416798, study PRJEB24817) | seawater metagenome | isolation source: Sea water | place: Canada:Atlantic | collected 2013-07 | reverse complement strand
AAGTTATGTTTAGTCAAAAATCGGTGTTAAGAGTTATTGTCTTAGCATCTGTATCTATGGTACTTGTCGCGTGTGGTGGCTCAGAGTCTACCCAGCCAGGTGAAGTACTACTAAGTTGTGATGTGCCAATGGTTTCTGATGCTGCTGGTACAAGTTGTGTTGCGCCAGAGCCTATTGAATGTCCCGTTCCAACAGTGCCGGATGCATTAAATGAAAGTTGTGTTGTTGGTATAGATCCCAAAGCACCTGAGCCTATTATTTTTGCAGGCGAAAATCAGGCGTTGCTGTTTTATAACCGTGCGGACGGTGAATACAGTGACTACAAAATGCATAATTGGAACAGTGCTGAATGTGATGCGTATGCGGCAGATTCTTTAGCGCCTTCTTGGGATAATGGCTTAGCGCACACCGGGCTTGATCCTGTGTACGGTGCGTATTGGTTATTAAATCTTAAAGACGATCATAACGAATGTGGTCATTTTATTATTCACAAAGGCACTGATGACGCAGGAAAAGAGTTTGGTGGCGGTGATTTTAAAATGCCACTGTTTCAGGATGATGAAACATATCAACGTATGAATTTCACCTTTTCAGGTGTCGCTTCTATTTTTGAATATCCGGTTGTAACTTTGGGTAAACAAGCATTAGCAATTAGTGGTTTTTCAGCACATTGGGTTGATAGCAATACCTTTACATGGAATGTTAATTTTGATCTGGTTACATCGGTTAAATTACACCATTCAGCAACTGCAGGTATTGGTGCCGATAAAGCTAACGAAGACGTTATCACAGGAACGGTTGTTGATTTGTCGGAAGTTGATTTAACTGACGAACAAAAAGCTTCGGCGCCTTTAGTTGCAGATTGGCCTGCTTTTTCGGGTAATTGGTCTATAGAAGAAGCAAAAGCCATCGCTAAAAATCAACTGGTTTTAGTTGGTTATAACGCAGAAGGGCTAGCAGTCGCTGCCACTAATGTGCAAGCTGATTTAGTATTAGATGATCTTTATACCAAAGGCGAAATGGACGCTGATGAAGCAACATTAGGTGTTGTTTATGACAATGGTGCCGTTAAAGTTTCTGTGTGGTCACCAACTGCTCAACAGCTTAAATTGAATGTCTATAACGCGGCTAAAGAAATGGTTTCAAGCCATGATATGACTGAAGATTCAACGACTGGTGTTTGGAGTTATACGGGTGATGCAAGTCTTGACCGTCAATTTTATCGTTTCGCGTTAACAATTTATCATCAAAAAAACCAAGCGATTGAAGAGATAGAGAGCACTGACCCTTACTCATTAAGTTTATCAACCAATGGTGAATATTCTCAGTTTGTTAATTTATCTGATGAAGACCTACAACCGGAAGGTTGGGGTGAACAGACAATAGCGACCATTGAAAACTACGAAGATGCGGTCATTTACGAAGGGCATATACGTGATTTTAGTGCTCAAGATGAAAGTACTTCAGCTGAAAATAGAGGTAAGTTCTTAGCGTTCACTGAAATTGACTCGGCACCTATGCAGCATTTACAAAAGTTAGTCGCTAACGGTCTTACACATTTTCATATGCTACCCGCTAACGATATAGCAACTATTGAAGAAGATGCAGACAGGATTATCGATTTGGATAGTTCGGTCTTAGCATTATGTAAAATAAACTTTAAAGCACCGCCTTGTTATAAAGGTCTTGATGATCAAACATTGCGCTCTGTGTTTGAAAGTTATTCGCCTTATTCAAACGAGGCAGTAAAACTAACAGAAGCGATACGTGATACGGATAGTTTTAATTGGGGTTATGATCCTAAACATTTTAATGCGCCTGACGGCAGTTATGCGTCAAACCCAGACGGTGTGAGTCGAATCAAAGAAATGCGCGCGATGATCAAATCTTTGCACGATATTGGCTTACGTGTGGTATTAGATGTTGTTTATAACCATACTAACTCTGCAGATTTATGGGATAACTCGGTACTTGATAAATTTGTACCTGGTTATTATCACAGCCGAGATGTTACAACTGGCGCTGTTCAAAATAGTACTTGTTGTAGTGATACAGCCCTTGAACATCGCATGATGGATAAGTTGATGGTTGACTCGTTAAAGCAGTGGACCGAACAATATAAGTTTGACGGGTTTCGTTTCGATATTATGAGCGCAGGCTCTAAAGAGCAGATGTTAGCAGCACGTGACGCTGTTCAAGCAATTGATCCTGATAATCATTTTTATGGTGAAGGTTGGCCGAGAGACGATCGAGGTTTTGAACGTGCAAACCAAGAAAATATGGCCGGTACTGAAATTGCCACCTATAACGATCGTATTCGTGACGGTATTAGAAATTCGACTTTGTTTAACAACGAAAGTGATTCAGACTACCCGTTTGAGCAACAAGATATTGTTAAATTTGGTATGGCAGGCACGCTAACTGACTATGTATTGAAAACCTTTAAGGGCACTGACGTAGTCGGTAGTTCTGTTGGTATGTATGCCAAAGATCCTGCTGATATTATTAACTATGTTTCAAAACACGATAATGAAACCTTGTGGGATATATTACAATTTAAGTTAAGCCCTGAAATGAATAATAGCGAACGTGTTCGTGCGCAAAACATTTCTCAATCAATCGTATTATTGTCACAAGGTATTCCATTCTTACAAATGGGTGGTGATTTCCTTCGCTCTAAGTCATTAGACCGTAATACTTATGATGCCGGTGATTGGTATAACCTAGTTGATTTTACATTTGAGTTAAATAACTGGAATAAAGGTTTGCCTCTAGATAATGGTGGTCGAGACTACGATGACATAGTTTCTCTAGCGTCTAGTTCATCAAGCACAGTTTCAATGACAGATATTTTATTTGCATCGAATGTGTTCAATGAACTTTTATCGATTCGTACAAGCAGTCCATTATTTAGATTAACCACTGCGACAGATATTATTAACCGCGTTGGTTTTCATAATATTGGTAAAAATCAAACGCAAGGTTTGATTGTGATGAGCATAGATGATGGAGCAACGCTTACTGATATCGACCCAAATTATGACGCATTAGTGGTTATGGTAAATGGTACTAATAGTGAACAAACACATACTATTGCTTCCGCAAGTAATTTTACCTTACACCCTTTATTAGCTGGCTCTGTTGATGGTACTGTTGCCAGTGCTACCTTTGAGCAGGGTACAGACGAAGGCAGCTTTACGGTTCCTCCGCTAACTACCGCTGTTTTTGTCAAAGTACAAGGTGAAAGCCAAGCAAGCGGTTTATCCGCTTATGTAACAGCAGGCGCACCTGATGTGGTTCCTTATGGCGATACCGTTGCTTACGTTCGTGGAGATATGAATGGTTGGAATCCTGATGATGCATTTACTTATATTGGAGATGGAGTCTACCAAGCTAAAATTACCCTTGCAGCAGGATCTTATGGTTTCAAGGTGGCAGATTTTGATTGGTCATCAAACATTAACTTAGGTGCTCCAGGATCAGGTGGTGAAGTATTAGAAGATCAAACTTTTAATTTATTACCGGGCAGTAATGACAATTTAAGTATTACTGTTGCGATTGATGGAACTTACTTCTTTACCCTTGATGCCTCTAATACCGACGCTCCTACTTTGTTAGTAGAAAATGAAGAGCCGTTTGTTGGAACACCTATATTTATTCGTGGCGATATGAATGGTTGGGGTGAAGATAACGAATTAATTTATATAGGTAATGGTAAATATCAAGCCACTATAACTATTAGTGCTTCAACGCCTAGCTTTAAAATAGCTTCCGCTGATTGGTCTACAGTAAATATGGGCGCACCAGCTGATGATATGGAAATAACTGAAGGTGAAAATCAATTATTGTTATCAGGTAGTGGTGATAACTTCAGTATGAACTTTACTGTCGATGGAGATTACACTTTTGTTTTTGACGCCTCTGATTTAGCTGAAGCAACGTTGAGTATTTATTCAGCTGAAATGTTTGGTGCCACACCGGTATTTATTCGTGGTGACATGAATGGTTGGGGTGAAGTTGATCAGCTTGGTTATGCTGGCGCAAGTAGTTATTCAGTGGAAGTAAACCTAACCGCAGGTGACTATGGCTTTAAAATTGCCTCGGGTGATTGGTCAACATTCAATTTAGGTGCGCCAGAGGATACTAATGTTGTTACCCTGGATTCTCCGTTGACATTATTACAAGACTCACAAGATAATTTGAGTGTCACTATTATAGATGATGGTGTTTATATTGTTACGGTTACCGGGCCTGATCCGACAACACCGACTATCAATATTAGCAAAAAACTGTAATGGCTACTGTTAGTTAATATCAGTGGAGTAGATGTTACTGATAAGACCGTTAAAAGCTCTCTACTTGTTAGGGAGCTTTTTTATAGGTCAAAATAAATATAACCGGGCATCAATTAGAGTTAATGCTCAGTAATCCACAGAAACTCTTGCTATAATAAGCCTTACTATTTTAGATATACATTTTACTTAAAGGTTTTTTATGCGCTTTCTTTCCCGTCGTCTTGTTATGCCCAACGATTTAAATTACGCAAACTCTCTATTTGGTGGTCGCGCACTTGAATGGATTGATGAAGAGGCTGCTATTTACGCTATCTGTCAATTAGAAACCAACTGCCTAGTAACAAAACATATAGGTGCAATTAGTTTTGAGTCAGCAGCTATGCAAGGTGATGTAGTAGAGTTTGGCTTAGAAATTAAAAAAGTAGGTCGTACCTCTATTACAGTGACGTGTTTGGTACGTAATAAAGTGACTAAAAAAACCATTTGTTTGGCGGATGATATTGTTTTTGTACAAGTTGATGCGGAAACACGTTTACCTATTCCACACGGTAAAACACTGGAATCACTAGATCAGTAAATTATACCAAAGCTATTGTAAACTGAATCATGCCGTTTGAAGCTGTTTATACCCGTAATCATTCAAAATGCTCGATTCAGAGTGCTTGAGCAATTTCAATACAAGGCGCACCTTTGTCGTCATGGTTATTCCCTTACAAGAAGGTGTAACGATGTAGTGATGTTGCTCAAGCGCTTCTTTGATGGGGCTAAAACGACTTATACGTCGTTATTGATTTTGAGAAAGACGCTACACAGATGCAGCTTATTAGAGAATGCAGGAGCATATTCTCCTGAACAACCATTCCCTACAATCAATGCCTTGCCTAAATCATTTTTTCTCCCACTGAAATATGCATTTTGAATGGTCACGGGTATAGGTATGCCGTAAAATAAATACCTTTATTCCCTAATATTCGTTTATATCCAACTATTGCTAAGCTTCGCGCTTAGCAATACACTAGTAATATAATTTATTTACCTTCCTATACTCATATGTCCTCAGATCGCTTCGGCACAAGTGCCAACTACAAACAACAAGAAAAAGGTTATCGTGACCGAGCATTAAAATTATTCCCTTGGGTATGTGGTCGCTGTGCCCGTGCTTTTGAGTTTTCTAACTTAAGAGAATTAACCGTGCATCATATGGATCATGACCATACCAATAATCCAAATGATGGTAGCAATTGGGAATTATTGTGTATTTACTGTCACGATAATGAGCATGCTAAATATACGGACCATGCTAATTATAAAACCGAAGTAAAAGCGGGCGATACCAACCAAGATACTGCCACGTATAATCCCTTTGCGGATTTAAAATCAATGTTGAAGAAATAACTCTTACTTCGATACATCTTCTTGTGTTAGATACTGCTGATAAGTCGCTATGCCAAAAAAGCGAATAGATTTTTTCTGTTTTAATTTTTTGGCAATCAGCAGTTCACCACAATAAATCTTAACGACTTGTTTCTCGCCATTACTATCAGTTTCATAATCATGCAGGGTATTGAGTCTGAGATTATCAAATTCAGTTTTCATTATGAGTTTCATTACATCAGCACTCCGTCATGAATGGGGTAAATTATACCAATAACCTTATAGCTTATTAATATCTTTTTGTACTTGGTAACCTTCGTCAGTGACGATTGTTTCTAATACTTGTACACGTTCGGTGAGTGCATTAATTTCTTTTTTCAACTCGTCATTCAGTGAATCAGTACTGTTGTTATGGCTAATCGTTTTCGCTTTAAACTCTAAATGTTTGTTATACATTTTATATAAAATGCCGAAGACGACACAGACAATAACCACGACCATAGTTGTTCCACTCATAATTACTTCCTTCTTTTTTTGTTATTGGTTTGAGGTTTTAGACAATAATACTTTAATACCATTGATATAAATTATAGCCTTAATTATTTGTTGGGTGACTTATGATTAATTTTTTCTGCTGCTTATGATAAAAACTAACTACAGTAAAGAGTATCAGAATAAAAGGGAGGCTTGTTATAACAACCCAATGCCAACCTGCGTTAAATAATACCCAGCCAGCTAGTAGTGAACCAGCAGCTTGAAAGCCAAATAAGATAAAGTCATTGGTTGCCTGAACTTTATGGCGCTCGCTGGCGTGATAACTTTCAGGTAATAAAGAAGTTCCTGTTAAGAATAGGAAGTTCCAACCAATACCCAACAAAATAAGTGCCCACCAGTAATGCATCACTTCATGCCCTGATAAGGCTATCAGAGCAACTACCGCATAAATTAATGTGCCGATGAGCATTAGACCCTTTAATTTTAAGTATTTTACTAACCAAGGGGTAAATAATGAGGGAATATACATGGCGGCAATATGACTTTGAATAACCCATTTAGTTTCTTGTAAACTGTGCCCTTGCATATGGTGCATACTAATGGGAGTCGCGGTCATTAAATAACTCATTAACGCAAAGCCAATGGTCGCAGTACAAATGGCAATCAAAAAGATGGGTTGCTTAATTATTACTTTTAGTGCTCTTGGCTCTCCAACGGTTTCACTGATATTAACGGGGGGATTTTTAAAGGCTAACATTATTAACATGGCCCCAATGATCAGAGCTGCCAACATTAGAAAAGACCCCGCGTAACCATAAGGAGAGTTTAGCCAATCTTTACCTGCTACAGCCACTTCAGGGCCTAGAAATGCAGCAAAAACGCCACTGAGCATTAAAATAGATAGTATTTTAGGTACATCTTCCTTATTCAAACTGCTTTCTATTGCAGCAAAGCGTAATTGTTGTGTGAAAGCGCCACCGATGCCAATTAACATACTAGCAAAACAAAATAGTTCGAATATAGCCAGTTTTGCTGAACATAAAGCAATAATTACGGCAATTAAAGAGCAAGTTAATCCGGTGTAAACGGCAAACTTTCGACCTTTATTCTTAGCTAACATAGCTGCAGGAATAGAGCCTGCAGCAACGCCTAAAATCATTAGCGTAATTGGTAGGGTGGCCAGCGAGGGATCATTGGCCATTTTACTGGATAAAATCCCGCCAATAAAAACAATAATAGGCGATGCAGACATCACTAGAGGTTGAGAGATGAATAATAACCAAATGTTTCTCGGCAAGATAAACACGCGAGAGAGAGCAAAGGCTGTTATTAATAATAACGCAATAGTAATCAGGATATTCGTTAGCATATTCTCGTCTATTTAATTAGGAACATTTCAACTTAGCTATGTTTAAAAAAGATTAGCGCAGAGGTGAGTCTAGCCAGAGTCCATGGCAAGAATAGCTTTAATGTTGATTGTTTCACTATAGCGGACCATATTAACTTGTTGCTGTTTTCTTGCAAGTACAGCCATTCTATCTGCTAGTTCATTACCTTCAATATTAGCGTGACCTTTAACATGGCGAATAGTAATTTTGGTGTGCATGGTTTTATAAAGCGCATAACATTGTTGTACTAATGCTAAGTTTTTAATTTCCTCACCTTTGCCACGGGTCCAGCCTTTTGCTTGCCAACCTTTTGCCCATTTTGTTATCGAGTCGATAGAGTATTTAGAGTCAGAGAGTATACAAATACTTTGCTCACTGTTTTTATCGATAAAGTGTTGTGCAATTTGAAAAGCAGAAAGCATACCGCTTAACTCGGCGGTATTATTAGTGCCGTTAGGGAGATACAAACCGTAATACAGTGAGGTGACTTTACCTGATTCATAAACTGCCAAGCCTGTGCCAGATTTACCTGGATTAGGAGAGCAAGCGCCATCACAATATATTTCAATATCACTTGGACCATTAGGACTAACAGCCGCAGTTTTAGCGCTAGCACTATTACTCGTTTTTTTACGACTTGAGGTAGGTGCAGAACTTGTTGTTCCTTTCTTACTTAAAGAGCGTTGCATTAACGCTTTTGTGTAGCTTGTTGCGAAAGCTTGCTCGGCAGCACTTTTTGATTCAAAGCCCATATACTGAGCATCTGAACGACCCGCAGTATGTTGTTGAACTTCTGGCCACGTGGTAAATATACCTGTTTTCGCGCCTTTCCAGATCACATAGAATTTTTTACTCATAACTTAATAGTTAACTCTTTTTTGAAGTTGTACGGGTATAATGATTAGCATTATCAGCAATAAGTTAATGCTTAGCTACTAAAAAATAGGGAGAAAGGGGATTATATCTGGCCGAGTTATGTCTTTATCTATGATTTGACACTTGTATTCTTATGGTAAAAAATTTTGTGCTTTTCTTTAGTTTTGAATTATTAATAGTATAAGAACTATTTTAACCCTTTCATCAAACGTTTATGTATTAAACGTGTGCCAACAAATACAATACCAATGACAATAGGTACAGCAAAACCACTCACTAGTTCATGATTATATTCAACACCTAAGGTCGGTAATGATGTCAGCATGGTTTCGAATAATTGCATGCCATAATAACTGATAGCGGCGACAGATAAGCCTTCAACGGTTTGTTGCAAACGCATTTGCACGTGAGCACGATGATTCATTGATTTTAATAAGGTTTGATTTTGCTCTTGTAGCACCATTTCAACACGTGTACGTAATAAATCACTGGCACGCGTCACTCTTTTAGATATATCTTCTAAGTGATTAGACGCTGTTTGACAGGTTTTAACTGCCGGGGTTATTCTGCGCATTAAAAACTCTTGCAAGGTCATATAACCTGGGATTTCTTCTTCTTTTAACTCTTCCATGCGTTGCAATGCCACATCGTAATAGGCATTTGTAGCCGAAAAACGGTAGGTGCTTTGGCTGCGGTAATCTTCCACTTTTGCTGCTATTTTAGAGACTTGTGTTAGTAGTTCTCTATCACTTTTTTCAGTACCTAGCGCGATGTAAGTTGTCACTTGTTGCAGTTGGATGTCGAGTTGATTCAATTCGCTATTAATAGCTTGAGCTAATGGTAAACCCAATGTTGCCATTAAACGGTAGGTATCAAGCTGTAATAACTGTTGTGCTAAACGGCCAAGCTGCGCGGCAGATAAGTCTTCTTGGTATATCAAAAAACGGCCAAATCCATCTTCATGTAACTTAAATGAACTCCACACTTTTGCCTGAGAGTGAACTGGAGCACTTGCAATCAGTGACATATTGTCAAAAAAATGCTCAACCTTGTGAGTTTTTGATTTATCAATACTTTCAGATTCAATGACTAAATGTACTGCAGCGATCACTTGACCAGGCATTTGTTCAAACCAATTACTGGGAACATAATCAATGGCATTTTTAACAAAGGGTTGATCGGTTAAGGGTGCTTGGTGAATAAAGGTATAAGTGGAGTACTCTAGATGGCGCTCCCAGCGAAGACTGAATAAACCAAAATCTTGATAAAAACATGGCATTGACTTGGCTGGGGAGTTTACTTGGAATCTATTACATAACAGTGAAATAAACTCATGCTCTTGTTCCTTCAACTCCCCTTGGTGCTGTATAGCAATATGGGTGAGTTGAGCGGGTGAAGATATTGATTGAAAAGGTCTATTATGTAATTCGTTATATAGCTTTTCACGTAACGGATGTATCGCTATCTTATGCAACGATGACAAAGGTAGTACTGTGTTTTCAGATAATTCATTAGATATTAATTTATTTAACAAAGTACTACTCTCGACGCTATTTGTGTTTTTGTATTGGGTATATACCCGTGAACATTCAAAATGCATGTTTCAGTGGTAGAAAAAAACGATTTAGGCAAGGCATTGATTGTAGGGGATGGTTGTTCCATTCTCAAAATCAATAACGACTTATAAATCGTTTTTAGCGCCATAGTAGAAGCGCTTGAGTAATCCCATTTTATTGTTGCGTAAAAGAAAATAGGAAATTTCCTAATTTAATTGACGCGCCTAAAACTGAAATTACTCAAGTACTCTGAATCGAGCATTTTGAATGATATTGGATATATGTTAGCCGTTATACACGTTTAGTTATATCCCCCTTAGGGAGGATTTTGAAATTGTGCCAACCGACATAGTAAGTCATTTTTTAATAACGGGGGTATTTTGGCGCTGAATAAACGCTATATACTCTCAATATATTTTATCAAAATTGTAGAATTCATGAGAGTAATTAATGAAGCGTAAATCTACATTATTCAATAAAAACAGTGATAAAGGCTGATTTTTTATAAGTTGTTGGATTACTGGTTAGAGTGCTATTACCTGTACGTGGGTACCATGACCAACTCAGAGCATTTATACTCACTAAAGGTATTATGAGCCAATGAACTGGTGTTTTCTTTCACTAGGTGGAATCAATACTACTGATTTTATCCACGGTTTTAACAAGTTTTACTACAGCAGATGACCGAATAAAAAAGTGTATTACTTTACTCGTTAATTATTCCGTTTTGAATTATTAACGAGTATGGCTAGCCACGTTAGCTAAAAGCTTGTTAAAATTGCGCCATTATAATAGTTATATTAGGATTTTCATGGCGATTAACTGGTTTCCAGGCCACATGCACAAAGCGCAAAAAGAGATAAAAGAGATATTACCGCAAATCGATGTGGTGATTGAAGTGTGTGATGCGCGTTTACCCTTTAGTAGTGAAAACCCTATGATCACTGAGATCAGAGGTGATAAACCACTGATAAAGATCCTCAATAAAAGTGATTTAGCTGATCCTAAAAGCACCAAAGTTTGGTTAGATTATTTAGAGTCGCAGCATAATGTAAAAGCGATTGCTCTAACTACAGAGCAGCCGAGTGTTGCGAAAAATCTTGTCGGTTTAATTCGTAAATTAGTGCCAAATAAAGATGAAGATGGCAAGCAAATTAACGCGATGATAATGGGGATACCCAATGTTGGTAAATCGACATTACTCAATACCTTAGTAGGCAAAGCAAAAGCGAAAGTAGGTAATGAGCCAGCAGTAACTAAAGGTCAACAGCGTATTCGCTTAGAAGAAGGCTTATATCTTTTCGATACCCCAGGTATGTTATGGCCTAAAATTGCCAACGAAAATTCTGGTTATCGTTTAGCCGTTTCTGGTGCTGTAAAAGATACCGCCTTTGATCATGATGATATCGCTTATTTTGCGGCAGATTATTTACTTAAGCATTATCCAGAACGTTTGATGGATCGATACAAGCTTAGCGAGTTACCTGCACATGAAGAAGACTTAATTGAAGCCATTGGTCGTAAACGCAGCTGTATTAAAAGTGGTGGTCGCGTTGATTTACATAAAGCGTCTGTTATTTTGATAAATGAAATCCGCGATAAAACCTTAGGTGCAATTTCCTTTGAATTACCGGATATTATCGATGCTGAAAATGCACACTTCACTGAACTTGAAGAAAAGCGTATTGCAGCTAGAGAAGCAAAGAAAACCGCGCGTGGTCGTGGTCGCAAAAACAAACGTTAATTCGTTGTATGGCATGCTTTTAACTGCTGCTATCAAACGGTAAAGTTTTATAGTCAATTTACATAATATGTATTCATAACAAGGTATTTATAATGAGTGAAACAACATTTAATCTACATCCTCAATTAGCAACAGATGGTATTGAGTTGGCTGATTTTCCTTTGTGTAAATTACTACTATGTAATGATAGTGCTTACCCTTGGTTTATTTTGGTGCCTAAAGTTGCCGATATTAGCGAAGTGTATCAACTTGAATGGGAACAACAGCAACAATTACTTAATGAGTCGAGCTTATTGAGTGAGTTATTGATGCAAGTCTTTACGGGTGACAAAATGAATGTTGCAGCGTTAGGTAATGTGGTTGAGCAACTACATGTTCATCATGTTGTTCGCTTTAAAGATGATGCACAATGGCCAAAGCCTATTTGGGGCCAGCAAGCATTAACGCCTTATTCTGATGAAGAAATAGCGACGCTTAAAGCAAAGTTATTACCGCAACTGGCAGTTATTTTCTCTGATAAATAATTGATAAAATTACTAACGACTGTAATAAAAAGCCTCAATAAGCTAATTGCTTATTGAGGCTTTTTTTATACTGTGTACTGAAGGCTTAACGCTTATTGTTAGCACTTACCTTCGGTTAGTCATGCTACAACTCGTTATGCTGCATTATTTGCTTGATTGATATTAGTGACTTTATCACTGTTTGGCAGTTTTACTTTTTCCAATGCCTGCGTTAAATCGCTAATAATGTCGTCGACATTTTCTAAACCGACAGAGATTCTAATCAAGCTATCACTGATGCCCGCATCAGCTCTTTCTTCGGGGGTATAAGGCGAGTGTGTCATTGATGCAGGGTGTTGAATTAATGATTCTGCATCACCTAAACTGACGGCAATTGAAAAAAGCTCCATTGCATCAATAAAGGTTTTACCACCCGTCAAGTCGGTATTTAATTCAAAAGCAATCACACCACCAGCGGCTTTCATTTGATTACCTACAAACTTATACCCAGAGTGACTTTTAAGTCCTGGGTAATAAACTTCATCAACCATAGGGTGTTGCTCTAAAAACTCAGCGACTGTTTGTGCATTACTGCAATGTCTATCCATTCGAATTGGCAAAGTCTTAAGGCCACGCATGATTAACCAAGCATCATGTGGACTTATAGTGGCACCAATATCTTTAAGAGTCGTCATTTTTATTTCGTTGATCATGTCAAAACTAGCACAGACGATGCCTGCGACAACATCACCATGACCATTAAGGTACTTGGTTGCACTATGCACCACAATATCAGCACCAAATCTTGCTGGTTGTTGTAATACCGGGGTAAGGAAAGTGTTATCTACTATTGATAATAAATTGTGTTCTTTGGCAATAGCGCAGATTTTTTCTAAATCTAATACCACTAAGTTTGGGTTGATGGGGGTTTCTAAAAAGACCAACTTAGTATTCTCTTTGATGGCTGCTTTGATATTGTCAGGTTCTGTCATGTCGACAAATGTCACCTCGATATTAAACTTCTTGAGCATGTGATTCATTAGTGCGAATGAGCATCCATAAACAGCTTTAGATGAAATCATATGATCGCCAGCTTGCAAGTTAGTCAGTAACGCTGCTGAAACAGCAGCCATACCTGTTGCCGTTGCTGCTGCATCATCCATGCATTCCATAGCCGCAACGCGCTGTTCTAACTGACGAGTTGTTGGATTGCCTAAGCGTGTGTAAATGTAACCTTCGCTTTCACCAGCAAAACGATCGCCACCTTGCTGAGCATTATCAAAGATAAATGTAGATGTTTGATATAAAGGCGTAGCAAGCGATCCAAATTGTGTATCATTAATTCTGCCGGCGTGAATAGCGTTAGTTTCAATATTTTTGCTCTTAAACTGGGTCATAGTTTCTCTTCTAAAGTCAGATTGAATTATTATTGTTATGCTTTTTTTGATATAGGAAACACGAATTTAGCGATAGAGGCAGAATGATTTATGTCGGCTATATCGATAAGCTGTCATGTAAATATCATGTTCCTTTCTTAATCTATTGATTTCTTCACTCTTTCATTTGTTTATTCTTTATTTACTAGCCTGCAACTATGCTGCCAACTAAATAAACCTCTTATTTATCATGTAGATAAGGTTTTTCATAAATATACGTGAAATATTTTGTACTAAATTTATTACGTTAGGGGTTTGTGTTTTCCTATTGCAACCAATAACCACCCGTTATTCACTGTTTTAATGTAATAAATATGGCTTGTACTAAATTTATTACTGTGTAATATTTGTAGTACATTGTGTCTATAGACGTATCACCTTATGCGTATTGTTATTGAATCAAGCGATAGAATAGGTATTTCCCAAGAAATATTAACGATATTTGCTAAACAAGCATGGAATTTAAAAGCCGTAGAAATTATCAGCTGTTTTACTTATGTACATGTTGAATACGCTGCGTTAACGCTCTCATCAATTAGAGAGTGTTTAGCCGCAGTTGTTGGTGTGAACAGTGTAGAAATGATTAACTTATTGCCAAGTGAGCAACGTGAAAGTCATTTACAGGCTTTATTAGATAAAATGCCCGAGCCTATTATTGATGTTGATAGTAATGGACTGATTTTGGCCATGAATAAGGCAAGTCATAAGCTAAAGCCATCAACGGGTGCAGCTGAGATCGAGTCGGTCACCACTGAGTATTTGGGTAGGCCAATAGAAGCGTTTCTTGGGCAAATTAATAAAACTATGCTCACTAATGCCGCTACTAGCCAAGCTGTGACCATCGAGGGGAAGGCGTACATTCTTGATATAAGTCCGGTCATATCGAGTAATAGCTCAACAGTGGAGCAAAATAATAATGGGGAAGTAAGTGGCTCAGTATTACTTTTTCGTTCAATGAATACTCTAGGGCGGCAAATTTCATTAATGCAGAGTCATCAAGACCACAGTTTTGATAGCATTATTGGTAAATCAAAAAGCATCAGCTTAATTAAAGCGCAAAGTAAGCGCTTTGCAGAATTAGATTTACCGGTATTAATCAGTGGTGAAACAGGTACAGGTAAAGAATTAATCGCTCGGGCATTACATCAAGCAAGCGCAAGGGCAAAAGCGCCTTTTTTAGCAATAAACTGCTCTGCATTACCAGAACATTTATTAGAAAGTGAGTTGTTTGGTTATGCGAGTGGGGCATTTACAGGGGCACAAAAAGGCGGTAAACCTGGTTTAATTGAACTGGCTGAAGGTGGTTGTTTATTTCTAGATGAAATTGCAGAAATGTCACCGTATTTACAGGCCAAATTATTACGTTTTTTACAAGATCTAACATACCGCCGTGTTGGTGGCACTAAAGAGCTCGTTGCTAATATACGTATCGTCAGTGCCAGTCACCAAGATTTAGCAAAACTCATTAATCAAAAAAGCTTTCGAGAAGATCTTTATTATCGATTAAATGTGCTTAGCATTGATTTGCCACCCTTAAGAGATCGCATGGCAGACATGAGCCTTTTGGCTAACTTGTTTATTGAAAATGCCGCTAAACAAGTTAGTAATAGTCAACAAACGGATATTACAAAGCCAAAACTTACTGCCCAAGCACTTAGTTTATTAAAGGAGTTCGCTTGGCCAGGCAATATTAGGCAATTACAGAACGTTTTATTCAGTGTTGTTGCCTTGAACAATGGCGGTGATATTTGTGCTGATGACTTGCTACAAGTTCTCAATAAGCATGCTGGTAACCAACAGCTTGGTAATAATATTGATATTCAATCAATTAAAGATTGGCCTAGTGCCCAAGCGGAGTTTGAAGCTAAATTACTCGAACAGCTACATCCGTTATTTCCGACAACACGAAAGTTAGCTGAACGTTTAAATGTATCACACAATAAAATAGCGATGAAATTAAGAGAGCATGGCATAAAATAGTATTTGAAGTTAATCGAAGATTACTTAGTCAGTATAATAAACATTAAAATCATATTCTAATCTTGTAGTTTAAAGCAATTATCGGTAGCGTATTTATCAAGCATTATTTTCTTTTTACTGAATCCTTTTTACTTATTAACAATAGAAACAACTTGTGACTAATAAAAAACTACAGCATTTCTACATTGCCCAAGAGCAATCCATTTACTTACTCAGTCATAAAGATGCGACTAAGTTAAAACAATGGGTTGATCTTTGTCAGCAGCAATTAAAGCAACTTGGCTTTGAAGATGTTGCACTCTTAGGAAAGGGAGCCTACGGCTTTGTTTTTTCGGGTATTAAGCGTAAAGGTAATTCAGCAGATCAATTGCCCGTTGTCTTTAAGTTTTCGCGTATTAATTTACCTCAACATGTGCAAGATAGATTAGCAGAAGAAGCCGAAATTCAGGGGCAACTTAGCCACCCACAAATTCCAGAAGTAATTGATTATCAGAAGATAAAACGACAATCAATTCTGCAAATGACACGAGCCCCTGGCATAGATTTAGAGCAACTGTCGTTGCAAGTAGGACCATTAGCACCAGAGTTGGTGGTCAGTATCGCATTGCAATTAGCCGATATATTACTGTATTTGCGCCAAGCGAATAATCACCGACAGCTAAAACCTATTGTGCATGGCGATATCAAACCTTCAAACTTGGTTTACGATAAAAGCACAGGCAGGGTACAACTTATTGACTGGGGCTCATCCGTTAGTGCACAACTTGATTGTGATAAGCAAAGTACCAGTACCAATGTAATGGACTTAATGAGCAGTGATTTACAACATAGTAATGCACGTTTAGGTGATGTTTATTTTATTGGGCCAGAGCAGTTAAATGGCGGTTTATCCAGTCCTCGTTTTGATGAACAAGGTCTAGCAGCGACGTTATATGCACTCGCTTCAGGTCAGTCATGTCGATATGGTGTAAAAGTGATACCACCTAATGCTTTGGGTTTACCAAAATTACTCGCTCAAGTGTTAACGGGGATGTTAAGTGATGATGAGAAACTCAGAGCTAAAGCTGGCGATTACTTCTTTAATAACCTCACTTACCTTAAACAAGTTGTTCTTGCAGATAAACCCACCGAGATTAACGCCATTGCACAAATCCCCGTTTGGGTAAAACCTCAGGGCGAGCAAATTGATACCGTAGTATATGGTTCACGGAAATCATTTTTACGCGAGCAAACAGGCCATGATAGTTTATCTAACATTGATGATGCTCAGTTGGATAAATACTATAAAAACTATCTTATGGGCATGGGAGATAATGAGAAAGCGTTCATTGCCGCATTGAGTAGGCTCGGTAATTTTCCTGTGGTGGGCGGCATTGCCATTCGTTGGGCGAAAGAGGGGGTTTATATTGACTCTAACTTAACCTTATTTGATGAAGCACTTAAAACTGCGTTTACCAGCGCAGTAAATAATATTATATTCTTGGCTCAGGGCATATTTCGTGTCGGTATGTTCAAAAGTTGTTTATTTAACGCTCGAAACACGCTTCACGTAGAGCGAATTAAAGAGAATCAACCTTTTGTTGCCGATGAAACCCAAGAGATACAGTTTGAGGTGAGTGATGTACCTGATGTTGATGATATAACCCGTTTGCATTCGTATTTTGAAGATGGCAAAGATCCTGATGAATATTTACACTTGCCTGATGAGCTAATGTCTGTTTTGGCCGAACTAAACTTAATTCATCATACCGGTTGTATTATTTTTGAAGTGCTACCCAAGCATTTAAAGATTCATAGTTATTTAATGTTGTTGAATCATGAGAAAAAAGCAGAGTTTAGAGAATGTTTAGCGAGGGTACTGACCTTGTTACCGACTATTGACGGTGTTGGCATTTCAGGCTTTATGAAACTTCCCTACAAAGATACCCGATTCTTTGAGCACATCAGTAGCATGCCTGACAAATTTTATCCGAAAAACCCTAAGTTATAAACTGCTTTATATTAGTTAGTGTAAAGAGAAGGTATAAAAAAGCCAGCGGTGCACTTTTTGCAAAGCTGGCTTATTGTTTGGTTTACTAATTAACGTTAGAAGTTATATGAAGCTCTTACGTAATATTCACGTCCTGCAAGTGAGAACGGAAAACTAGTCCAACCATATTTGAAGCCAAGGTCAGTAAATGGTGAACCATTTGTGCCCCATTCATCAGGGTATTCATCTGTTAAGTTAAGAATACCACCACTAATATTCACGTTATCAGTTACTTGCCATTGCGCAGTTACGTCAAATAAGCTTTTAGCACCCCAAGTATTTTCAGGCGTGCCGTAAGATGCAGAAGTAACTTCACCGTAATAAGTCATGCGACCTGTAACAGACCAATCGTCCATATCAAACATAGCCGACAAAGAAGCTCTGTCTTGAGGTTGTGCTTTTTCTACTAATAATCTTTGTGCGTTATCAAAAACAACTTCATTTGGTACGATTGAAGAAGAAGTATTGATCGCACTTACTTCAGTGTTGTTATGGTGATAAGAAAGCTCATAGACAACATCCATACTGCTAAGTTCTTGCGTATATTGGTTTACCCAATCAAGACCGAAGGTTTCACTGTCAATAGCATTAGTGAAAATTGAGACGTTTTTTACACCATCTAATGAATCACCAGGGCCAGAGTGGCGAGCGAAGAAAGCATCAATCTCATCGTTAATTCCACTAGTAATATTGCCTGAGTAAACTATACGATCATCGATGTCGATTTGATAAACATCTAAGGTCGATGAATAGTTACCATTAGTGTAGATAACACCAACCGAGAAGTTAGTTGAATTCTCTTCTTTTAGGTCAGTAAAGCCTAATTCTTCAGCCAACTCTTCATTTGGACGTAAAGTGACTAAATCTGCTAGCTCACCATTATCTAACGAAATTGAACGTTGAGTGAAGTTAGCTTGTTGCATACCAGGAGCGCGGTAGCCTGTTGATGCTGAAGCACGAATAGCAAGGTTTTCTGTTAAGCTTAAATGGGTCGATAACTTACCAATAACCGTGCTGCCAAAGTCATCATAGTCTTCATAACGAACTGCTGCAGCGACTAACCAATCTTCAGTAACTGCTGTTTCAGTATCAAAATATAATGCAAAACTATTTCTGTCGGTATCTATTGCCATTTCAGGGCTATAACCTTGGAAACCTTGCATGCCAGGTGTCGTGATATCGCCACCAGTACAACCAGTCATTGCTGGATCACCTGTTGGATTCACTGATTCAGCACAAAGAGTATCACCACGTGCATACGTGACCATATCGCCTGCTTCTTGAGCAAAACCATCTATACGAAACTCAGCACCAAAAGCTAAAGAAGTCTCATCAAAAAATCCTAAATCTACAGAGGTTACTGCATCAAGATTAAATGTAGTTTGACTATAAATTAATGCACCATCATAAGCTGATGTAGGGCTATCAGGACCATAACTTGCGTTTAATGATTCTAAGTTACTGAACTCAAATCTATTTTCACCCGTTACTACACTGGCATCTAAATCCCAGTCTGCAACTTGTGTTTTAAAACCAACGGCGACTGAATAATCTTCTGATTTTGAACCAAGTTTCGGTGTTACACCTTCAGGGTATAATGAACTCCATACGCGGTTATCATCGGCAGGTCGGTAAAAACCTAAAGATTCACCTTCTTTGCTGGTAAAACCACCAAAGGCATATAATTCACTGCTTTCACCTAGCTCGTAAGAAAAGTTTGCCCAAAGGCTAGTCATTTCAGTTGCTGCTTCACCAACCAGTAATAACTGACGAGGTTCGTCAATTGCACCAAACCATGTAGTAGGTGTTGCTCGGTTCATTTCTCCATTATCAGCATATTCGAAGGTTAGGTTTAACGTACCTTTATCACCAATGCCGAAGCCATAGTTACCACCAAATTCAGTTGACTCACCGTCACCTTCACTTGTTTGGCCATATTGTGCCCAAACACTACCGCCTAAATCATCTT
>OJGO01000313.1_pt1 | contig 19902 bp, 17 predicted proteins | sample 1594871 | NCBI WGS metagenome assembly OJGO01 (sample SAMN05416798, study PRJEB24817) | seawater metagenome | isolation source: Sea water | place: Canada:Atlantic | collected 2013-07 | reverse complement strand
GTTCACCACTGCTTTCAGATAAAGTTTAACTTGATCTCAGGCTCAGGGCGTGAAGTGAGTTAGAAACTTACACGTTAGTGGCAAATTAAACTTAGCCACTACAGTAAGGTTGAAGCTAACATAATTCCTCCTGAATACCACTTAGAAGTCTTGCACTTTAAAGTTTGATCTTTCCTAAAATAATTTAAGACCAAATGCTTTTTTGACACTATTTAATACTTGATTTGACTCATCTTGTGACTTTTCACTGCCAACCCTAAGAATGTCGATCAACTGGGATTTATCTGAAATTAATAGCTCTCTGTGCTCTCTAATTGGTTTCAAAATATCTTGCAAGCATTCTTCAAGAATCTTTTTAGTTTCCCCATCGCCTAAACCACCTTCTCGATACCTAAGCTTCAAGTGTTCTATATAAGCTGAATCGGGATGAAATGCGTCTAAATAGGTAAAAACTATATTGCCTTCAACTTGTCCTGGCTGCTCAATGCTTAAATGGTTCGGGTCGGTATACATAGATTTAACCGCTTTTGATATCTGCTTATCGCTAGCACTTAACAGAATACAGTTACCCATTGATTTCGACATTTTACTTTTACCATCAAAGCTCGGTAAGCGTGATACTTTGCTTAATAACGGACTGCATTCAACTAGAATTTCTGCTTGGGCGATATGATTTAGTTTTCTCACTATTTCATTTGTTTGCTCAATCATCGGTAATTGATCATCACCGACAGGGATTAAGGTTGCCTTGAATGCAGTTATATCTGCGGCCTGACTAATTGGATAGGTTAAGAACCCCGCTGGAATTGAGCCACCAAATGACTTACCTGCAATTTCGCTTTTAACGGTAGGGTTTCTTTGCAACCTTGAAACTGATACTAAGTTTGAGTAATACATAGTCAATTCAGATAAAGCAGGGATTGCCGACTGCAAGCAAATAGTTGTTTTTAAAGGGTCTATACCAACGGCTAAATAGTCTGCAACTACGTTTAAAATATTAACAGACACTTTGTGTGGATTATGACCGTTATCGGTTAAACCTTGTAAATCAGCAACCAAGATAGTCTGTTCATAGTCATGTTGTAACATAACTCTTTGTTGAAGCGAACCAACATAGTGGCCGAGGTGCAATTGCCCTGTCGCTCTATCACCGGTTAATACTCTTTCTTTTTTAGTGGAATACTGTTCGTTTTGCATTATATGACTCCTGTTTGTACCATCGGAGACATAAGTTGCGTTATTCATAAGCAGTCTTCCGACGGCTTTGAATAGATGTGATTCAGCGCCGCTCTATAAAATAGAGCACCACCAAGAAATAAAGATTAGATTAAATGTTTTATTATTCTGCATAAGATCAAGGTATCACTCAACAAAAAACAATTCAATCGATATCTTATATCTGACGAAGTAACTATCATTGTTAAGTTATATCAATAAGAAGTAATAGTTTTTGTTTAAGTAGGCCTAACAACTCTTCAACCATAAACTTAAACCGATCTAGAATATCCACGTTAATAATTTTATGTCGAAAAATATCGCCTGTGTGTTCAATAATTCGATCTGTATGCATTTTCTCGAATACATAAACTTCATCGGCCCACTCCAATAACTCTTCTGTGCACAAAGTCGATCCATAAATAGCTGTATACTTCGCACTGAGTCCTGCCGATTTATATAAGTTGTTACCCCCTATACTCGTAAATAACACCTCCGCGCTTTTACTACGGTTGATATTAGCTGTGCACAAAAATAAAATGTTCACATGAGACCTTATGAATGGATATATATCGTTCTATAAAGACCTTAAACTGATTCAAAGCCTTACGTCAACTCAAGCTAAAGCAGGGCTCGCCAATAAATCGGTAATTTGAGGAAAAGATTTATACTTAGTAAGGTGATGTTTTTTCACATTACTAAATAGATCGAATACGACCTATTTAGTAATGTGGTCTGTTGACATGTGTGTTCCATCAGCGGTCGGTTTCTGCTAACTTGCGCATAACACATAACAAATCAGTATATTTCCTATGGCACAGTGTGCTCCAGAGTGAGATAGAGCTATTAAATTTATATCGACTGCTAAACTCTATTAAATTAGTGAGATTACATAAAGCAATTTTTAGAAAGTTTTGAAAGGTGACCTTTAGAAAAGAATAGGTCTGAATCAGGCTTGAGTTTTTTACTGTCCATCAAATCAGGTTTATCACTCTGATTCTAATAATTGAATAAGTTTACGTTTCCCTTCATCATCAAGTTTATCAATTAAGCGAGCTAAAGTAGCGCTTTCTTCTGATTCACAAAAAAAATAATTCACTGGTACATTAAGCTCTAAAGCAAGCTTTTTTAATGTAGCGAGATCGGGCATATGTCGTCCAGTCTCGTAATGGTTCATGCGACCACTTGCAGAACTTGGATCAATCCCTATTTGAATGCCTAAATCTTTTTGACTTATTTTCATTCGATTTCGAGCCTCTTTAAAGCGCTCTGTAAAAAATGATTTAACCTGCACTGATATTTCATCTCAAAACTCTCACATAAAAATGATTGTCTAGTTTTTACATCAACATGTATACTTAGCATTCCTAAGTTTATGGTTTTTTATGAGGTATAGCAATGAGTAAGAAAGTGGATATGAATGTATTTTTGCATTTTATTTTAGTAATCAAACAGATGAATGACTTCACTGTAACTGAAGCTAAAAACGCTTTACTACTTGAATATTCAGAATTTACTGACGAGAATGAAGCTAGAAAGTTTATTTACCGACAACTCACACGTAATGTGGATAAAGGACTTCTTAAGCGTACAGACAAATTTAATAATGGTATTAAAAAAATTATTTACTCAAAAACAGAGAGTTTTTTTTCTGCTACGATTTCACCTATTTCTAGAGGAAGCAAAGCCAAGAAAACTACGGTTCATAGCGCTCAACCTAAAACTGAAAAAACCGTGGATTACCAAGGAGAGCTAAAAAAAGAGCTACTTGCATATGAAATTGACTTAAATACAACCCTTGAAGAAGCTAAAGAATATAAACGTCTTTCTGCACGTTTCCCTAATCTAAAAGAGCTATTACAACAACATCATACAAAAGCTAAAGAAAAGTCTATCAAATTACTTGGAAGAATTAATGCTTTGCAAAACTTGCTTGGTTACACGGTAATAGGTCATCAACCATGTTAAGAGTTTGGCAAAAAAAATGCTTAATTGCCGTTAAAAAATATTATGATGAAAGCAATAAGCATTTTTTCTGTTCAGCGACACCTGGGGCTGGTAAAACGGTATTAGCCTCTGAGGTTGCGGCTTATTTATTTGAAACTAACCAAATAGACTTTGTGATATGTTTTTCACCTTCTTCGGAGGTTGCAAGTAGCATAAAAAAGTCTTTTTCACAACGATTAAATTGCAATTTTGATGGTGTGATTGGCTCGGTCGGTTGCTCTTATACTTATCAAAACATGCGCTTTTTTAATAATGATTATTGGAAGCTTCTTAAAAATAATCGTGTATTTGTTGTTTTTGATGAGATCCATCATTGCGCAGGTTCATCTATTGATGATGCAAATGTTTGGGGACAAGATATTGTTAAAAATATTCAACAACAAGCAGTATTTACTTTGGCGTTAACTGGTACTCCATGGCGCTCTGATTTACTACCTATCGCATTAGCAACATATAGCGATACTGATAATAACATTCAATGTAACTACACTTATTCTCTCCGACAAGCCGTTTATGATGGTGTTTGTAGAAACCCAAAAATTGTTTTAATAGACAATGAAGAGATTATAGTCACGACAGAAAAACAAGAAGTTAAAACGTATTCATCATTACAGGCTCTACTAAAAAATCCATCAATTTCATATCAAGAATTGATTAAGCATGAAGTGGTAATTAATTACATTATTGCTCAAGGTGTGAGTAAGTTAACTGATATAAGGCGAGAAAGCTCAAATGCGGCAGGATTAATCGTCGCATCTTCCGTTGAGCATGCAGAGCAAATTTTTGACTTACTTACCAAGTATTTTCATCAATCAGCTACGATAGTTACTTATAAAGAAAATGGTGCATCGGATAGAATAAATCATTTTCGTTTTAGTGATACACAATGGATTGTTAGTGTTGGAATGGTTTCAGAGGGAACCGACATACCGAGATTACAAGTTTGCTGTCACTTAAGTAGAGTAAAAACAGAGCTTTATTTTAGGCAGGTATTAGGGCGTATTTTGAGAGTAAATGATTCACAGAATCAAGATGCTTGGTTATTTACTTTAGCCGAAGAAAAACTAAGTACCTTTGCTAACCGGATTGATCAAGAATTACCAGATGTTTGTGTTTTAATAAAAAGTAATGCTATGGCTAATAGCTTTTCGTTAATCCATGACAACAAAAAATCGTCGGTAAAACCTCTAAATTCAATTCCTGCGTCAACCATTGAGCTATTAGGTGAGCTTTATCCACCCGGACAATCAGACAATGCTCAACGAACACAGAATAATCTACAAGAACCTTTTTATTTACAAGCCTTTGGTGGGTTTAGGAATAGGTTAATTGAAGTATTTGTTACTGCATAAACATAAACCGGGTTAAAGAATTGTGAACAAGATAAAAATGAGAAGCATCAGAACTATTAACTAATAATGATTGTGCGAATACGTTCATTCTTTTAAATGAAAACGGATGTGTTAAGGGTATTAAATTGCCTGTTAGTAATTTATTGGCTGATAGCTGAAATATTAGCACTACAGTGTAAAGATGATGCTGTGAAGATCACCTTTGTGAAATATTGATCGAATCATTACATATATTTTACCACTCCATGACCGGTGACACCGATTGTGTCAGCCATCAGCATTCATTATTACCAGTAATTAATGAATGCTTAAACCTGGAGAGATTGTAAAAGAAAAACAAACAAGTTAAATATTTTTCTTATCGCAATCCGTTTTTAATAGTTACAAAGCTTAAAATTATTTCGTAAAACCTTACACCTTGTAATGATACCTTTTATCCCCATGTATTATCTATTCGAACAAAATGATCAAAAGGGATTTTAGATTGAAAACTGACAATGTAGATATAGATCATCAATCGGTAAAAGTCCTGAGCCTAAATGGTGGTGGAGTAAAAGGTCTTTTTACAGTTACTGTATTGGCCGAAATTGAACGCATACTAACGGTAAAGACACAAAAAGAAGTTAAAATTGGTGATTATTTCGATCTGATAACCGGTACATCAATTGGTGGAATACTTGCGCTAGGGCTAGCTTCGGGTAAGTCGGCTAGAGAGTTAGAAAAAATCTTTACCGAAGAGGCACAGTCAATATTTCCTAAAAGCTTTGGCTTTGTCTCTTTTTTCAGGCTCCTTTTCTCGCACAAGTACAAGAGCCGGCCATTACAAAAGGTCGTCACAAAAATGGTTGGACAAGAAACCACTTTTAATGATTTAACAAGGCGAGTAGTCATTCCTTCTGTAAACTTGGCTACAGGTAAGCCACAGTTTTTTAAAACTCAACATAACCCTGACTTTACTCGGGATGGTCGATTAAAGTTAATCGATGCAGCAATGGCAACATCTGCAGCTCCAACATATTTTCAACCTCACTACTGTAAGGATTTAAGCTCTTACTTTGTTGACGGTGGTTTAGTTGCAAACGATCCGAGCCTAATCGGTTATTTGGAAGTCTTTAGTGATATGAAGTCTGACTTTCCTGAGGTAACCCCTAAAAATGTTAGGATTTTAAATATAGGTACGTTATCCGATGAGTATATTATTAGCCCTAAGTCGATCCGTTCTAAATGGCGATCCGGATATGTTGGTTTGTGGGGGAAAGGAGAGCGATTAGTGCTAACAACAATGACCGTTAATCAAATATTACATTCTAATATGCTACAACGTGAGTTGATGAAAAATGAATGCCCCGAAAATTATGTTAATTTGGATACTCCAATACCAAATGAAGCTGCAAATGAAATAACTCTTGATAATGCCTCTGATAGCTCTTTATTAACACTTTCTGCTTGCGGTAAACAAATTGCAACGGAAGAGTTTACTAAAAACCCCCATTTAAAGTCATTTTTTAATGACCTAGCCAAGCCATTTAAATAAGCACCTGAATTATCTTAAAACAAGGACAGATATAACAATGAAGTGGTCAATTAAAAAACTATTAAAAAACTCTAACGCTAACCAACTAGATTTTTTTACAATGATTAGTATAACTGAGCAACAAAATAGATTGCTACTGACTTTACGAAAAGAGATCAGGCAAGAGTTACGAAACGGTTTTTCTTTGATTAGGCATTCTATGTCTAAGGTTGGGGATAATTGGCACCTGAAGAATGAGGACATTAACGAGCAATTAAGTGTCGATATAACTGAAAAAATTAAAAAATTAAGTCCTGTCGCTAAATCAGCTCTGGCAGTAATTACTCCCCGGTTTAAAACACAAGGGTCATTTGTTTATAAAACTCTTAATAATCCTGCTCATCTACCACCACAAGAAATAGATTTAGACGATGGGGTGTATTTGCCAATGCAAATATTTGAAAAAAGCCCAATTATTAGTAAAAATTTATTTTTTGACATTGTAGATACAATTTTAAGAAAACTAGCCCATAAAAACAGATGGACATACGTAGATACCAAGGATACCTGTGGGCGTTTATTGGTTGGACAAAATGTACATATTGATATCCCTCTGTATGCAATACCTATGGATAAGTTTTTAGCTATCAGTGAAAGTAAAAGTTTAACAGCACACTCTATTAAATTTGAAGATGCTAGTTCACGTTTAAACCGTGATGATGTTCACTTGGCGGTAAGAAGCTCAGAAGGCTGGAGAAAGTCAGACCCTGCCACAGTACATTCATGGTTTTTAGAACAAGTCTCTATACATGGCGAAGGGCTTAGACAAGTTAGTCGATATTTAAAAGCTTGGAAAGATAATCAATTTAAAACAGGAGGCCCGTCTTCAATCACACTAATGGCTTGTGCTGTTGATGTCTACAACAACCAAGTGACGCCTTTTGCTGATGATAATGCCGCTCTACTTGCGTGTTGTTTACAGTTACCATTACTATTAAAAGAAGGTGTTGAAAGCCCTGACCCTTCAGATAACGATAAGTTATTCCCTCGCAACGGAGCTAATGCGGAAGAGACCGACAGAATAGTTAATTTTGCAGCTCAATTAGCTACTAAGATGTCAGATGCCCTAACAGTATTAGAGTCAAAGCAAGATGTTCATAACAAACTTATCGACATATTTGGCTCTCGTGTTGCAAAATGCCATTGCAATCTAATAGAGTCTGCTAAATACAATGCTGTTATGAGCGAGCCTGCAGAGCCTCAACCTCAAGCTGAAGCTGAAAATATGACTTCTGGCTAAGTTGAGTTTATAAATTGATAAGTGAAACGCATAGCGCCTTTCTTAGGGTAGGCTTTAGAGCAAAAGTTAATGCCGATGAGACTTCATTTGTAAAAGACTTTATGACCTCGCTTGGCTTATTCAAGGTCCGAGTCATTTTGAATGGCAGTGACTTAACAGCGATGCCACACGCTTATGTAATTCAGCGCCCTGATAGCTTACCTGTCAATACACTTCGCCATCTTACTAATGATGGCTACTTGTGCTACATCAACCAGGACGAGCGTACATGGGACCCCACTGATAAGCTGGGGTTAGTCGCTTTGATAAATTTACGTATACAAAAAACTCTTGATGTTATCATTGACCCGAATGTTTCAATTGATATTCATGAAGAGTTTTCAAACTACTGGTTAGGCGACTCTCCCTTATACGTTTTGTCTGAAGATAAAGCCTGTAAAGTCTACTCACTAAATACTCCAGCCCCAGACGCCACTGATAAAAAATCTTTACAACTTGTTATCGCAAAAGATTCCGAACAAGTAGGTAAGTGGGCAAGGAAACGTGGTGCTATTGTGCTTTCAACAAAGCCAATAAACATTATTATTTTAAAGTTTGAAAAGCCAATTTTACCTTTGAATAGTAAGTGGCCCCCACAAGATTTATCTTCTTTTGTTGGTTGGCTTAAAGAAACCAGTTCAGGAGCATACAGCGCATTTCTAACATCTTTAACTTCACAGTTAAAAGGGGGGGGTCGTAAATTTATTTGCTATATGAAAACCGATGGAGGGAATATAGCTTTAAGCTTCAATTACCGCTCTACCATCAATAATACCGCCAAAAATCTGCGTAAAGTGAGTAAACTTTCATTAATCGCCCCTTCGTTATTATCTTCCAATGTTATTAAGTCATTCGATAGGTTACAGGTTTTTTTGTGCACAGATGACTTCCTTTTATCTAGAAATAGAAGCGATCACATACAGCTATCAAACAAAACAATTCTGTTAATTGGTGCTGGATCTATAGGAGGTTATGCTTCCTCTCAATTAATGGACATAGGAGCAGGCACAGGCGCCAAAGGAAAGCTTTATATTTTCGATAATGATATGTATAAACCTGAAAATGTTGCTCGCCACATCCTCCCCCCATACTACATTGGCTGGACAAAATCCAAGGCGTTAAAGCACTGGATGGATCAAGTCTCAATGTCGAATATAAGAGTATATGCAAAAGGCCACTTTGAAACATCCGATATATCTATGAATGATATTGACCTTATCGTTAATGCTACAGGGCATGAGCCTATATCAATAATACTTTCAAAATTCATCAGGGATAATAAAAACGTCAGCCGATTAACACCTCTTGTTCACGGATGGATTGACGGATACGGTCATGCAATAAGAGGCTTACTCGATACAGGTAAAGCTTGCTATTGTTGTGCGAAAGATCAATACCCCGTTTTTCAAAAGTACTCTCGCCCTGAAGATCCCTTTAGCCGAATTTGTGGCAAAACTTTCACTCCATATGATAGCGGCACTGCACTGATGTCTGCAGCAATGATTCAAAAACTAGCGTTAACAGCTTTTTCTTCAAATAAAAAAGAGAATACTTTTCTTCATATCCCCTTAAACGCTACTGTTGAAAATACACGTTCTCGAGTTTTAAAGCATAATAAAAGATGCAAAGTGTGTAACGATGAATAATAACGCTCTCATCTATGTATTAGAAAATGGGTATTTAGCAATAGAGGACGATGTTATCAAGCAGCTAACTAAATATATACAACATTCCTCCTCTGATGTTGAGCAAGGAGGAGTTTTAATCGGGGAGTACCGAGGCAACCACATAAGAATAACATCAAGTAGTACACCTGGCCCTGATGACAAAGCCTCACGTTATTCTTTTTATAGAAATAAAAAGTATCATAATAAAATCATTAAAAATGAATGGATAAGTTCAGAGGGCTATTCTACCTATGTAGGAGAGTGGCATACTCATCCAGAAAATTACCCAACCCCTTCTATCATTGATATGACTAATTGGGAAAAAAACTTACCGCCTGATAGGCCAATGATATTGCTCATCATGGGATTAAAAGGCATTTGGTGTGGATGCAAGAGTTTAAAAAAAATAAAGGAGCTAGAGATTGATTAATAGTAGATTAGAATAATAATTAAATGTTCCTCTATTTATAATTTAAAAAACCCTACCTATTAACATATGCTCTGGGTCTAAGGCATTGGGATTGTATTGTGAATTTTTCACAACTTCAGATATATCAATGTCTTTTAAGTTTTGAGTGAAAGGGTTATCTATGACTATTTCTTTATCTTTGTCCCTGTCTTTTGCTGCTTTCTTTGTTATCTGTCTTTGGGCTTCTTTGCCTAACAATTCAAGTTTATCAAAAGCTATTTTCAAGTGCTTACTTTGAAGCACTTCATTACAACTTAGGGCGAGCTTTAAAGACTCTGATAATAAATGTTTTAGTGATCTATTTTCTCCTCGACAAGCTGAAAATAAAGCGGTTGTTGTATATTTATCTCCGAAAACGGGAGGTTCATCAAAAGGCATTTTATTTGCTAATCCTTTGATATACGCGATAAAGTAACTTTTGTTTTTTTGCAAACTAAAATAATCTAGTTTCCTTTTTCTCACCAATCGAGATGACCATTGTGGTTCTTCAGCTATTAATTCAGCCCATGGCATTCCCACCAACACTATGGGTACTTTAGCTTCCTCACTAATTAACTTTAACTCATTAGCAATGTATTGCCGCTCTTGTCGACTTTTAAACTCTATTAATTCTTGAAACTCATTAATGATAAGTAACTCAACTTCGGCTTTTACCAAGGCTTCTATTAACTTTTTAGTTAGGTCTGGTTTTTCACCTCGCTTTTTTCTTTGCTTACTTCCAAATAAATCTAGATCTGCCAATACTTGAATTAAAGTTGCTTCTAAACCTTTCCCTTTCGATATACGGCTTACCAATACAGGTATAGTAGTCCTACTGTAGCTTTGACTAGCTAGCACTCGCTTTTTATAGTGGTTGATAATATGACTTTTTCCTGAGCCTGTATCACCCGTTAATAGCATACATTGTTGATCTATTTGAAACCTACGGTTCTGTCTCAATTCGTCAAAATCATTAAAAATTGTTTTTATTTGAGGGTGCATAACAATGCAGTCATTGAATTGTCCCAGTTGTTCAATTTGTAATGCTGTTAATGAGATCATTCGAAAGCCTCTATGTCATCATCCCAATCATCAAATATATCATTACTCGTTTGCTCAGGTACAAGAGTGATTTTATCATCTGACATTTTAATGCTACCTTTACCCGTATTACTGACATCGGCTAATTGAGCTTGCTTTTTGACGCTTGATATTTTGGCCTTACCTTTAAAAGCCATGAAAACATCTTGCTCTTCTTTAATGCGTTCATGAGTAGCCATTCGAGCCTTAGCTAACCCCAAACAGTCTTTAGACTCCCGTATTTCTTCTCTGTTAATTTTTTTAATTATTCTATGCTCATAGATGCTCAGTCCTTTTGTATAGCCTGTGGGGTCGGTACAGGGTACTTCAATATAAGCGTTTAATTCCTCTAAGTAGACATAGATTTTTGAAATGTCATCGGGATCGACTTTGATTATTTTTTTAATTGTTTCTTTAGTTTGTGGGTAATGTTTTCTGTAGTCAGATAAAGCAGTGGAGTCATACATCAATTCCTCAAATTTAATGCCATTTCTTGATAATTTTCGCTTGTCCGAAATATACATCAAGACTGAAAATCGTTCTTCTTCTTCTTCATTCATCTTAAGAGGTGGGTATAAATCAAAACCTGTTTGCCACCTTTTTATTGGAATTCGCCTGTCCCGTGAGTCGCTATCTTGATGGTATATATCAACTATCCAGCGATGGAACTCTTCAACAAACGTTGAAAACCGAATGATTGCATCTTTTTCAGGTTTATATTCTTCTTTAGCTAAAATATTAGAAAATGTTTTCCCTGGTAATTCAGATAAAAAACTTTGGTTTATCATTCCAAAAAAACGTTCAACAAAAGGTTTCAACCATGGCTTACGTACAGGATTATATTGAATATTTATTCCTGTTGAATGACAAGCATGCTCTAAATTTTTTGACCAAAATTCAGCACCATTATCAACGACTAAATTTTCAATTTTACCCTGACATGGCCAATCATTTTGTAATTCGATACTAAGATGTTCTAAATTTTTAGGCTTAATGGCATGTGATATAGCTTTAGCCGCGGACACATAGGAAGGACACTTGTAACTTAAGTGAAAGCCTAATATACAACCACTAAATACATCAACAAGTAATGTTAAATAAGGTCTGCCAATAGGAATGAGTAACTCATCATCGAGTAGGATCAAATCAAGTGGTGTGTGGTCTATTTCGACACGCTCTAAAATTCTTGTTGGCGGCTTATGTGCTGCACAATATGCAAACCATTGGTCAGCCTTAAACTTTCCATGCCTTGCCACAGCTATAGGATACGGAGGTAATACTTTGATTCTCTTGTTAAATGCTGTGTAGGAAATTATTGGTAACTTGCCATCAACTATATTTGCATTTTCAATAATGATTAGGTCTTTATAGTACTGATAGGCTGTAGCTACCGTTGGCCTTTTGGCATCTAAGAATCGCTCTAATGCTTGATCAAAATAAGGTTCGTCGCCAGATTTTCGTTTGTGTCTATTCCCCATCTTATGGCGTTCTATAACAAGTGATGCAAGGTCGCCATTACTCTCTATATATTTTTTACGCCAACGCACAACCGTACGCCAGTTGGGGCGGTTTAGATTACTCTCATCAAACAGCTTATCGAAAATCGGGTCTAAGTTCTTTTGAGTCCAACCACCCGATATTTGTTTTTCTATTTCGCTAATAATTTTAAATTTATCTAATGCATCATCCTTAATAAAATCAGGAAAAGTATCTAAATCCCGTTTAATTAAATTGGTGTCTTCTAATTTTCGATATTGAATGGGGGCTTCAGGTTTCTCTGATTCGCTTAGCTCGTCGAACTCATCATAAAAGTCCATAGTTATGGAGCCCAAAGGGTTGGATTTTGAGTTAAATCATCGCCGTCTAAATTGGTTTTCAATAGTCCTTTATGAATTAATGCATAGACAAAGGATCGTGTTTCACCAACAGATAAATTAAAATGGGATCTAACATCATTGAACTTCATAACACCAGACATCTGAATAAATGTAAGTAACATGTGCTGAATTTCACACACGCCATAGACACCAGAATATCTATGAATCAACTTCAAATTATTCAAAACTGGATTAACTCGAATTTGTTTATCCGTAACTAACACAAGTTCTATACCTAACTTGAGAGATGCTGCTTTTATGACTTTAAACTTCTCTTTAAATGAAGCGGATTTAGTCTTTGATTCTGGTTTATATTCGTGATACTTCTCAACACCGTTGTTATATATAACTAAAGTATCTGGGGTATAGGGTAAAATCTTTCCATTGAATTCGTATTTAAAGCCTTCAGGCTGACTGCCAAAACTTTTAATGTCATCGTTATATTCATGATGAAAACAAGCATCAAACTCTATCGTACTTTCACACATGACTACGTCATTAATTTTTGCACTAGCGAATTTGAAGACATTTTTATTAGGCGAAGGCTTTCGAAGATTTCGAATATACATACAATAATCCGAGTGGTTTAATTGTTATTTAGTATAAACCTAATACTAAAACAAAACAATTTGTCACACTACGGGTTACATTAGACGGCAAGGAATTGATACTAATACAATAATATTTTGTTGTAAAATTACAAATTAACTTTTTATGTCAATGTATGGTTTAAATTTGTCATACTATGGTTATATTATGTCAATGTATGCTTTCAGCGACATTTATGTAACCTGTAAGTGACTGAATTAAGTTGTTGGTTTGGGGATGGCTTGTTTAACATAAACATCAAAACGATTTTTTTTCATATTGATGCTCATTGATGGTTTTTTATTTGCCAGCGGCGGAGCATAACTTGGACGTTTTACCACAACCCGATATTTAGCTAACGCTAGTGCGGGAGCAAGCAAACCATCAGCATCAAGATCTTCGCCGACTAGAGATTGGAAAATACGCATTTCTTTTTTTACCGCTGCAGACTTTTCTCGGTGCGGAAACATAGGGTCGAGATAGACAACGTCTGGTTCAGTTGCTAAATCCATTTCGTCTAATGATGACCCATGAATTAATTGCATGTTATTGGCAATTTCGGCAACTTCATGATTGAGTTTAGCGCGTTCTATACCGTCATCTAAAAGCGCGGCCACAACGGGCATTCGTTCTAATAAAGTAAGCTTACAACCTAGACTAGCTAATACAAATGCATCTCTGCCAAGTCCCGCGGTAGCGTCTAACACGTGTGGAGTGAAACCGTGCTTTAAGCCGACTGCTTTAGCAATATCTTGGCCGCGACCACCACCAAATTTACGTCGATGAGCGACTGCACCTTCGACAAAATCTACCTTGATAGCGCCTAGTTTAGGTTCATCTAATTTGCAAAGTTCTAAGGCGTGATGATGCAGTTGCAACAGAAATTCAAGTTTTGGTTGTTTATTCGCAGCGGCAACATCGCCTAAATAGTTAAATTGCCATTTGTTAGCAAGGCGTTTAGCGTATTCACTATCAACACTATCTACGTAACCAAGGGCGATGTTGCTTAATTGTTCGCTGGCAATAGTCGGGCTCATTAGCTTCCTATATGCTTGTCTATTGAGGACAAGTTTTTTAATTTATTTCTACAATAGTGTCTTTATTATAAAGCTTTGTCTTTTACTAACCACTCAAATGGCTAGTTAAATGCTGCTAAAGTGACTTTTAATGAAATTTCTCATCAATTTTTCCTTACCGCCTATTAACAATGTCATTGAATTTATATTAAAATAAAACTACTTGCTCTTTATTCACACAAATAGATAATAAGTGACTAAGTCATTGGTTTACTTTTATCTCACAGGAAAGCTTTTGTCATTATCGGATGCTGTTAATAAACACCCAAAAAATCCAACCCCACAGCTGTGTGCCGTCACCTTATTAGGCAATTTGGTAGCAACACCTGATATTCGTTATCGCGCTAACCCTGCAACTGCAGTGACTGAGATTGTGTTAGCTACGTCCAGTAAATGGCTAGATAAAAGCACCAATAAATATAAAGAATGGACAAGCTTTCATCATGTAAAGGTAGAAGGCGAATTGGTAGAACAGGCCTTATTACACGCTAATAAGGGTGATATTATTTTACTGCATGGCTATTTAAGTAATATCAAGCCAAAAACAACAGATAAAAATACCATTCACTTAGGTATTGTCCACGCTAATTTCGTTCAAAAATTTAACAAGGGTTATACTCAAGCAATCAATCAAATTCATTGTAGCGCTCAATTATCATCAAAACCCAAACTAATGTTAACTGAGCATAATAAGCATATAACCCAGGCAAACATTGTAATTAATCAGCATAATTACAATGCCGACAAGCAAATATGGCAAACACTTTCTGTTGAACGCGCTATTCATGTTTGGGGTAAACAAGCACAGTATCTCGCCGAACATGGCGACATTGGTGATGAATTGATGTTAGAAGGAAAGTTAAGTTACACTAGTGGTGTTAATAAAGATCAGTTTATTGAAGTAAAAAATGTACATTTATTTAAAGGTAATTCATAAAAAACATTAAAATTCGTTAACAAAATACTGAACTATGGATGACTCAATTTGATGCTGAACGCAAAGTATGCAATCTTTTTAATTTTTTCTCTCTGTCTGATTCTCGCCAGTAAAGTTAGTAATGCCAGTAAGGAAAGTCAATTTTTATTGCAAGAAGTTGCGCAAGCCCCGCAGTTACCTCCAAGTAACCAGTGGTTATTGCTGATGGAACAACCAGGGAATAGCCAATATTACTACCTTGCAAATAAACAGGGTGAAATTTATCAGTTGGATCAAGATAATGCTGATAACACCTCTTTATTACTCGATTTACAGCATTTTTCTTCTGAAGAGTCCAAGCTGCAACTAACCGCTTTCACCTTGCACCCTAATTTCTCCTTACGTGATGAAATAGGTTTTGGCACTTTCTATACTGCTCATACTGAAAAGGTAACTAGTGATAGAAAAAGAAAACGTTTAAAAGACTCAACCATAACTAAAGCGCTTACTTTTGATGCCATAGTGACCGAGTGGCAATTAGATGTGAATAATCAAGTCGATAAATCAAGCCAACGAGAAGTTTTAAGAATAGCCATTCCCACTTTGGTACACGGCATAACGCAATTGGGCTTTAATCCTTTTAGAAAATCATGGCATGATGACTTCGCTCAGCTCTATATATCACTTTCACAAAATCCTGAACTCAAACAATATCCACTTTATTCGGGTGCTATCTTGCGGATTCATCCCCAGCGTGATGGTATCAATAGCTATAGCGTACCTATAAACAATCCTTACACCGCGAATGAAAAATATGATCAAACATTGTATTTATTTGGTGCTGGCAGCATAAATCAATTTATATGGCCAGATAGATACGCCACTAAGCTACTCATATCACATCGATATAGCTTGAATGATACCGTAAGACATTGGCTATCCTATAGTGATGGTGGTGAAGATTGGCGCAAAACAGCGCCTACAAATTTTATATATCAAAGCACAAAAGTGTTAACTGCCAACAGTTTATTAGTTTATCGAGGCCAAAATGCACCAGCCTTACGCAATAAATTGTTGTTATTAATTGAAAATAACAACAAATGGCAAGTCAATTCACTGTCACATGAAATTCCCCCAGAATTATCACTTGATAACAAACAATCTATAGAGCAACAAAAGATACTGCCCGCCTTAACAATTGAGTGGCATTTAAAACAACAAGCATTGCAATCCAATAGCTTAACTCTTTATCGTAACAACCTTGGAGAACTATTGTTTTTCAATGAAGACTCAGGTTCTATCTACCAATTATTTCAGCAAGACATAAGCTTAGACGTAAACAAAGCCCAAGAAAGTGGATTCAGCGGCATAACGTTCTTGTTTATTCTCATACTAATTTTACTTATCTGCTATATTTTGTATCAGATGAAGATACAGCAGAAATCGGCTAAGGCTTTTGTGCATCGAGAGTTTTCAAACCTGACTCTCAGTGAAGATAAGTTATCGATAAAACTATTCAAACGCCATGAGAAGGAAGCAGACAAAGTTATTGCATTAACAGATGTTAAACAATGTCAAATTTTGCTTGGCGATTTAGTCATTTCAACAATCAATACTACCTTGGGCCATGGTTTTAACACAGAACAAGAGCAAGCGTTACGCGAAATATTTCATGTAGAACAAATTGCAAAAATGACTGATGGCAAAATTCGTCGTATTAATTTAGCGCTGAGTACCGAAACTAAAAAGCGACACGTCGTTTGTTTATATTTACGCAAAGGTAGCGATAGAATAACCAAAAAATCTTACTTTACTGTCGTTGATGAGACTATTGATTGGTGCTGGCTCATTGCCAAGAATATCAATAGCCAGCAGACAGGTAAACGTTCTGTTAAACCTGAGTCCACCGCAGATGAAGCGCATATTGAACATAAAGCCCATGATGATACTCCCCTGCATAAACAAGCAGCAATTATTCGTCCAGTAGCTATCCCAAGAGTAGATGTTATCGGCTCTAAAAAAGTGACAGAAATCACTACCTCTAAACAAAATAACGATGGAATCACTTTAGCCGATAAGCATAACGCGACAGCAATCGAATTAGTCAAAGTAGAAGCCGACCTGGTAAACGCATTAGAAAAATTAGTTAAACTACGACAACAAGGTTTTTTAACTGCGGATGAATTTGAACAAGCAAAAGCTAAACTTTATCATTTTAATTAAGTTTGCGATTTAAAAAATGTATTGAGCAAGAAATCAAAGCAAGGGCACTCATATAAATAGGGTTACCCCATACTTTGATTTCTTAACGCGGTATAAACTTCACTGAATTCTTAATCCATTTGATATAATAACGATCAAGCGCTTTGTGCTCGAAAATTGACTCTCATTGCTTATTTCGCACTGACGTTGAACCATCTATTTAATTGGTATAACCATGCTTTCCAAGTTTCTTTTGTTTACCGCCCGTACATCAACAATAAAAATACTGGCAAGCTTCATCATGTTGATTATCATCGGGATAGCTTTATATCAATGGTTGATAGTTACGCCAATACTTTCCCCTACTCAGGGCGCAATAGTAACCACGACAGAAAATAGCTTCAGTTTAAGTGACTGGACAATCGAGTTAGTTGAAAAACTAAACTGGCAACAAGACAGCAGCTCCACCGTGTTAAATACAGCACTGCTCTTTGCTTTTTTATCATTCGCAACCAGTATAGGTTTACCCCGACAAATTGCCGCTTTAGTTGCTGGCATTAATCTAGGCGCTTTCATCGGCCTAATTATTGCCACACTGGCAGCAACGCTTGGTTGTCTCATTACATTTAGTGTCGCCCGACATTGCTTAAGGGCTAGTATTACCCGTAAATACCCCAAAAAGCTTGCAAAGTTGTCAGAATTTCTTGGTGAGCAAACTTTTTTGAAAGCAATTGTTTTTCGCATATTACCCTTGGGTAGTAACTTTTTAACCAATATTATTGCAGGGGTAAGTAAAGTATCAATGCCCGCTTATGTCGGTGGATCTTTTGTTGGCTTTATCCCACAAATGACCATCTTTTCTCTTGCTGGCAGTGGTATACGTTTAGGGGCAAAAAATGAATTAATTGCTAGTGCAGTATTATTTGTTATTGCTTTATTGTTAACGGGTTATCTCGTCAAAAAACATCGACAAAAAGCTAAAACAGCCCCTTTAATATAATAGAGTGCAAAGCCTATTAGGCTCATAGCAGTAAGCTTTGCTCAATTTTATGATGAATATCCGCGGCCTCCACTAACGATTTTGCGGTTAAGTGCTCAACGCTATACACTTCCGTGGTCACTCCATATTTTTCCCGTACTTTTCGTAGTAATAAATCAAAATCACCATCTCCTGAAAGTAATATCACAGTATCAACTTCTGCTGCCGCTTCCATAATATCAATGGTAATACCTACATCCCAATCTCCTTTAGCAGAGCCATCACGACGTTGGATATAGGGTTTTAATTTGACGTCAAAACCAATATGTTTCAGTGCTTTCTGAAATTTATGCTGTTGGTCATCACTACGTTGAATAGCATAAGCATTAGCAATCGTAATATCGCCTTGCGCCATCAATTCTTGCCATAACAAGCGGTAGTTAAATTGCTTGGCAAAAGTATCTCGTGTGGTGTAATAAATATTCTGTACATCAACAAACACAGCAATTTTTTTCAATGTGAACTCCTGAAGTGAGGGCGTTTAACTTACTGATAATAGAGTGCTAACAGTTTACCCACAAACCAAGACAATTTTAACTAATGATGTTAAAATTCAATTTTTGTAGCTGTTAATGACTAATCCGAGCGATACAACATGTTGGCCTTACGTTCTTTTTTCTATTTATTACTAAAATTCCCTCTTAAGTTACTGGTTCGCTGTAAAATTATCACTGACAGCCAAAGCATTACCGAACAGCCAGGTCAGCCGATTTTTTACATTGTACGTCATCAATCTGCATCGGATCTTTTAGCTTTGCAAGGTGCATGTAAAAAACAGGATCTGCCAGATCCCCTTGGCAAAGTAACCATTAACGGCCAAAGCTTTAATCGCACTTTGTGCTTGGCGAAATCGACACCACTTTGCTCATGGCGAAAAAACACTAAAACGACCGCAACTGCCCAAGGTTTAGCTTTATTAAATCAGCATGTTATTGACGAAAACCTTGATGCACAACTAATTCCAGCCAATTTAATCTGGGGAAAAACACCTACCAAAGAACGTAAAAACCTCAACATAGGTACCTTGCTTGCCGATCAAGAATCTCCAAATTGGTTAAGAAAGTTCTTCATAGTGCTCTTTTTAGGTCGCGATACCTTAGTGCGATTTAGCGAAGCGTTTTCTTTGCGTAATATCTCTGACAATCACGGGAGTGATGAAGCCGCAGCCCATAAATTTTTACGCGTTGCTCGCTTTCATTTCCACCGTCAAACTATTGCAGCGAAAGGCCCTAGACTAATGCATCGCAAACAGATGTTCACTGCATTATTCGCTAACCCGTCAGTTAAGCGCATTATTAGCGATGAAGCAAAGAACAAAAAAGTTTCTGAAGCTGAAATAAAGAAAAAAGCATTAGTCATGATGAATGAAATCGCTGGTGACTACAGTGTTTCTTGGTTACGTTTTGGTGAAATCATTTTGCACTGGTTATGGAAACGCTTATACAGCGCCATTAATGTCAGTAACGCCAAAGTATTGCGTAAACTGGCGCAAGATGGTCATGAGATTATTTATGTACCTTGTCATCGTAGCCACATGGATTATTTATTACTTTCTTATGTCATTTTACAAGAAGGTTTAGTCA
>OJGO01000309.1_pt1 | contig 20026 bp, 14 predicted proteins | sample 1594871 | NCBI WGS metagenome assembly OJGO01 (sample SAMN05416798, study PRJEB24817) | seawater metagenome | isolation source: Sea water | place: Canada:Atlantic | collected 2013-07 | reverse complement strand
GCATGTTTCATCAGTATGGCATTAAAGAATTTCCGAGTTTAGTGGTGGTAAAAAATGGTGTGGTTATATTAAAAACCTCTGACTTCTCTCAACCCGAATCGTTAGCAAAACAATTATCCAGGCTTTAAACTGATTAAGTAAGCGCAAAGATTAAATTGTACCTCCAATCAAATAGTAGGTTTGTTGAGTAGTATCAATCAAGTTACTCAATGAGCCTGGATTAAGCTCTATCTATCCAATTTTCATAATAACTCTAGGTTAACTTTACACTCCCTTAGATCATTGCTGATGCTATAGCAAGATACTCGCTACTCCAACATCATCTGTGCTCTTGAGAGCAATGACACTGCTTCAATGAATTGAACTTAATCTCCCCTTGCCGTCGTTTCTATCTTCCTTTTGCAGGCAAACATAGTTGCCGAACGCTATGTAACGCGTAAAATATATCTTTAGTAGATGTCTTGTTTATTTTTGAAACAATCGTTGCATACGTATTCAATGAGTTTAGAGGACTAAGCTAGGCTCTGAATACGTATGCAACGACTATCCATCAGTAATTTGCCCCTTTATATTAAAGTTGTTCACAAATAATAACCAATCGATACATGTGACCACATAACTACATACGAAAAACACAAACATATAATTATTAGGTTAAACGGAAATTAGCTTATAAAATTAATCATGGATGGCTAGGGGAGAATATTCAATGCTACATTTTAAACCAAGCAAAATGACGTTAGCTTTACTTTCAAGCGGCTTAATGGCATTAAGCACTGCAAGTTTTGCTGCAGAAGAAACTAGAGCTGCAGAAAAAAACGCAGAAGAAGAAGTTGAAGTAATTCAAGTAACAGGTATTCGTGGTGCTTTACAAAGAGCACAAGCGATTAAAATGAGCTCAAATTCAATTGTTGAAGTTCTTTCTGCTGAAGATATAGGTAAATTACCCGATACCAGTGTAGCTGAATCATTAGCCCGCCTTCCTGGTGTAACGGGTGAGCGTCGTAACGGCCGTACCAGTGGTCTATCAGTACGTGGTTTCAATGAAAACTACATTGGTACTTCATTAAACGGTCGTGAATTGCTCGGTATGGGTGATAACCGTGGTGTAGAGTTTGATTTATACCCGACTGAAATAGTATCTAACATTGTAGTTTACAAAACACCTGAAGCTGGCCTTATAGCGCAAGGCATTGGCGGTACTATTGATTTACAAACTGTAAGTCCATTAAATTCAGATGCTTCGATGACACTTAATGCTGTTTACGAACAAAATGAAAAAGATTCAGCCAACCCTGATTATGATAACAACGGTCATCGTTTATCGTTCAACTATGTCGACCAATTTATGGACGATACCTTAGGCCTAGCTTTTGTTGTTTCTAATCAAGAAACACCTCGTCAAGAAGAGAACTTCCGTGGTTGGGGTTATGCTGATGTTGGTTATGCAAGTTGTGATGATAATGGTGAAAACTGTGTAAAAAAACAAGATTTAAACGGTAATGATATAGATCCGGCTACAAAAGTTTTAGGTGGCCATGATTCATTTGCCCGCTCTGCTTTGATGGAACGTAGTTCAGTCGCTGCAATTGTTGAATATCAACCTAATGACCAACTTAGCGTTAAATTCGATGCCTTATATATAGATTTTAATGAAAGTGATGTTCGTCGTGGCCTTGAAGAAGGAGGCCCTGTATGGGGCGGTGTCAATTACGATGTTGCATCAATTGAAAATGGTTTAGTTACTTCAGGCCAATGGGACGGTTTCCATTCAGTAGTTCGTAATGACGCCAGAACACAAGAGTCTGAACTAACTACCTTTGGCTTAAATGTTGAATATGCTTTAAATGATAATTGGTCAACCGTGTTAGATATATCAACAGGTGATGTTGATAAATCAATCATCGATTTAGAGAGCTATTCTGGTACTGGCCGTGCAGGCGTTGATGGGCGTCCATCAGCTGCTCGATCATGGGAAATGACGTCAACAGGCGTTATGTATAGCGCTCATCCAACGCTTCCAGGCGTTGACTATACTGATGAAAGCCTTATGCGTCTTGCAGGTCCTCAATCATGGGGTGCACCTGTTATTGGTAGTGATGCACAAGATGGTTTTGTTAACCGCCCTGTATTCGAAGAAGAATTAGACAGTGTTCGTTTTGAAGTTAACGGTGTAGTTGAATACAGTATTATTAGCGGTATCAGCATGGGCGTTAACTACTCTGAACGTAGTAAAAGCAAAATCAATGAAGGTGATTACCTAACATCCCCAGAATACCCGGGTGCAGGAGCTATTCCTGATATTTTAGGTGTTGCAGGTTTAGACTTCATTGGTATTGATGGTGTCCTTGCCTACGACAGTTTAGGTTTATATAAAAGTGGTTATTATACCGCAACAGAAGCCTCTTTAGTGCAAACTGATCGCTTAGGTGATACTTATACCGTTGAAGAAGAAACATTAACGTTATACGCAAAGCTTGATTTTGAGGCTGATTTTGCTGGCATCTACATGACAGGTAATTTTGGTATTCAATACATTGACGTTGACCAATCTTCAACAGGTTTTTCAACGGTTGAAAATGCACAGGCTTATGTAGTATCAACACCAGTAAGTGGCGGTGCTTCATACTCAGATGTGTTACCGACATTAAACTTGAATTTTGAAATTGCTGAAAATCAATTCATTCGTACTGGTTTATCAAAAGTACAAAGTCGTCCTCGTATGGATGATATGCGTCCTAATGCCCGTGCTACTTTTGCATATAACGATAATCAAATTCAAAGTTCAAACCCACAAAATGGTCCTTGGACAGGCAGTGCTGGTAACCCGATGTTAGAGCCTTTAACAGCGAACCAGTTTGATCTTTCTTACGAAAACTATTTTGCTGAAGATGGTTACTTTGCAGCAACCTTTTTCTATAAAGATTTAACTAACTGGCATAGAACTTCAGATGCACTAACTGATTTTTCTGATGTGTATATCCCTGAGATACATAAAGATTCTAATGGTGATGCGCCAGCAACGTTAAATGGTTTTGTTAGTACTACCACAGATGGTTTTGAAGGTTTCGTCCGTGGTTACGAATTACAAGCCAGTGTCCCATTACGTGTAATGCATGACTCTTTAGATGGTTTTGGTTTAGTCATAAGTGGAACATTCCTAGATGGTAAACTTAGTGATGGTGGTAAAGTGCCTGGACTTTCTGAAGAAAGTTATTCATTAACCGCTTACTATGAAAGAAATGGCTTCGAAGTTCGTATTGCCGGTACAAAACGTGATGAATTCTTAACTGAAACACGCGGAGGCAGCCTTGCTTTGGAAGCAACTGATGATTTAGGTGCCGAAATTTGGGATGCACAAATCAGTTATGACTTCGACGAATCTGGCATTGAATCACTACAAGGGTTACGTGTTTCATTCCAAGCTCAGAACATTACCGACGAAAAGACTATTCAAGCTGAAGCAAATGATGGAAGACAAATCACTTCTTATCAATCATTTGGTGCTAACTACTCGTTAGGTCTTAACTACTCCTTCTAGTAAGGTTTTAGTTAACATAAAACCTGTCAGTGTCCTGGCAGGTTTTTTTTTAAGTGACTTTTGCACTATAAAACAGTTAGGGTTTGTAGGTCTTACATTTTCCCCTCCTCTCTTGATTACTTTTAAGAGTTCAAGCAGTAGGAATGTAGTGCAAAATTCATTTGATTTAATCACACGTTATTTAAAAGAGAGACTCAAACATGAATAGTCCAATTAAAAAAGTAGTGGTATTAGGCGGCGGCACTTCTGGATGGATTTCTGCAGCTTTATTGAAAAAAATACTCGGTTCCGCGATACAGCTTGAGTTGGTTGAGTCTGATGCTATTGGCACTATTGGTGTTGGCGAAGCCACCATTCCACCTATCAAACACTTAAACAATGTTTTAGGCATAAACGAAGCAGAATTTTTGCGTGAAACCAAAGCGACCATTAAACTTGGTATTAATTTTGAAAACTGGAAAAGCCAGGGACACAGCTATTTACATAGTTTTGGTGCGGCAGGAAAAAGCTTAGCTTTTTGTCATTTTCATCACCTATTAAAGCGCGCTAATCAATTAGAAGATGATAGTAATTTATGGCAATACGATTTGAATTATTTGGCTGCTAAAGCCGGTAAATTTGCCCAAATTAAAAGTAAAGACCCCATTATTGAATTACCCTATGCTTATCATTTTGACGCTGGATTGTATGCGAAATATCTACGCAAATTTAGTGAGAAAATAGGCGTTATTAGAACAGAAGGCTTAGTCGAGCACGTTGAGCAATGTCCTACTTCTGGACATATAACGTCTCTAAAATTGAAGAATGGACAAAGCGTTACCGGTGATTTATTTATCGACTGTTCAGGCTTTAAAGGGTTACTTATTCAAGAAAAGCTTCGCACTGGTTATGAAGATTGGAGTCATTTACTGCAATGTGACCGTGCGATTGCAGTACCTTCAGAGCGATTAGAAAAAACCTTACCTTATACTCGTTCAATCGCTCATGCGGCGGGCTGGCAGTGGCGTATTCCATTGCAGCATCGCAACGGTAATGGCTTAGTCTACAGTAGTAGCCATTGTAGTGAGCAAGAAGCTATGGATACCATAATGGGAAACTTAGACAGTAAAGCGATTGCTGATCCTAAAGTTATTAAGTTTCAAACGGGTCGACGTTACCAACAATGGAACAAAAATGTTATCGCCATTGGGCTATCAAGCGGCTTTTTAGAGCCCCTTGAATCTACCAGTATTCACCTTGTACAGTCTGCGGTTGTCCGCTTAGCACATCTTTTTCCTCATCAAGGCATTGATAACAGTCTAGTTGATGAATTTAATAAGCAGTCTGCTACTGAATTTGAACAGATCAGAGACTTTTTAGTATTGCATTATCATGCCACAGAGCGAACAGACAGTGATTTTTGGCAAGATATGCGTCAGATGAAAATTCCGGACAGTCTCGCCCATAAAATTGAAATATTTAAACAAAGCGGACGATTATTTAGAGAGCAAAATGATTTGTTCACCGATAGTTCATGGCTGCAAGTCATGTTAGGACAAGGAATCGTACCGCAAGATTATCATCCAATTGCCAATATGATGTCTGATGAAAAGCTCAATGAGATGTTGAGAAAAGTAAAAGAAATAAAGCAAGCTCCTATTGATAAACTGCCCAGTCATGATGAGTTTTTAAGAGTATTTTGTCGTCAATAAATATAAATGAAAGTAATATAGCAAGCAGAAACAATGACCAATTTGATATCAGCTAAACACGAAGTCAATTATTAATGTAAAAAAATTAATATTCATAATGTTGATAGCTTAACCGATGACAGTTTAGATCAGGATCAGCGACATGGCATAACACCAATCGCTTGGTGTCCATTAGGCGGACTCGCCTACCCAGCTTGGGGAAATGCTTTTTTACAGTTGATGAGCAACGTATTGAAATTGAACTAGCACGCCAAGCTGGGCAATATAACTGCTCACCTTTCCAGCTTATATTAGCTTGGTTGTTAAAACATCCGGCCAATATAAGTCCTATCATTGGTTCAACTATGCCAATTCGAATTGTTGCTGCGAAACAAGCCTTAGCGATTGATTATGATCATGCTGATTGGTATCGCTTACTTGAAGCTAGAAATTATTTCCCACAGCTTTAAACGAGAGTAGCTTATAGGTAACTCACCAGATACTTATTGTTATGAGCGTAACTTATTTTACGCTCTTATCCCATTAACATAGATACATTTAGGCAAGCTATACTGATCATCTACTGGCTTTAATTCAATTATCTCTATCTTACCAACAACATCTGATTCTATATTTTTGTGTATTTCATAATAGAAACGCCATGCTTTGTTTAACGAGATCAATTCAATATATGGGTAACTTGTAATCTGCCAATTACCTTTTAGTTGTTCATTTTCATTTTCATTTTCATTTTCATTGTAAGCATCATTTGCATATAAGAATTGGTAAGTTGCATCACTATTTAACCTAAGTTTTATCGTACTTTTACATTTTTTACTTTCATATTCGTTGGCAAGGTCTTGCACCGTGACTTGATCATTTTTCACCACCCCATCAGGTAGTAAAAGCAAACCAACGCTATTTTTTGTGTAATAGTGATTACCAGAAAAAATAGGCTTTACACTAGAAATGCCCCACCCCGATTGTTCAAGTGAATCGATCAAAACATTTATACTGTTCTCTCCTTCTACAAAGGGTGAATAGAGTAATGTCGACTGTTCAATATCGTCAGGAAAAACAAGCGTGTTAGCGACTACATCAAATCCCAACGCCTCTAAGTTTTTAGTAACCCCTTGAGTTTCTTCTGCTGATAAATAACGCGTATATAGATGAACTTTTGTTGAGGAACATGCCGCAGTAAAAAAGCATATTAGTACAACATATATAATCTTCATTCTTTACAATCCTTGATGTCTAAAGAGTAACAGCAGATAAAATAACAATTGACACCAGTGATTACAAGTGTAATCTATAGCTATTGATTACATGTGTAATAGTTAATTATTCTGGAAGTAAGATGACTGAAATAAGTAATGCTGAATTTGAGGTATTAGAAGCCCTCTGGCAAAACTATCCTGCTAGTGCAAACGAGATAATTGCCAAACTGAACGAAAACGGCGATACCAATACTTATGGTACTGATGAGGTAAACCAAGGAAAGCAGTGGCACGATAAAACAGTAAAAACATTGCTCAATCGCCTCGTGAAAAAAAAAGCGGTAGGTTTTGAAAAACAGCAACGTCATTATTTATATTCACCTTTATTAGAGCGTGAAGCCTACACATTAAAAGAAAGTAAAAGTTTAATCGAACGTATGTTTAGTGGAAAAATAGCGCCCTTAGTCGCAGGGTTTGCTAAACAAAATGATTTAAATAAAGATGACATCAGCGCGCTAAAATCATTGATTTCTGACTGGGAGAAAAATAATGATTAGCGCTTTAGCGAATTCATTACTACCGCTAACCATTTTATTATCACTGATGTTACTTATCCGTCAACCGTTAAGAAAGAGCATGGATGCCAATACTGTTTATAACTTGTGGCTGATTATTCCGTTAAGTTTAGTGCTTTATTTCTTCCCTTTACCTTGGCAGAATTTAAGCTGGCTAAGCATCAATGAGCTCGGTAGTATTGAATCACAAAATGGTTTGATACAGCGTTACCTAGTTTCGCCAAGCCAGAGTATTACCCATCAATTATCAACGGATAACCTACTTGGCTTATGGCTTAGTAGTACTTGGGTTTTAGGTTTTACTCTGCTTGTTAGTTACTGGGGTTTAACACAACATAACTATCGCAAGGCGTTAAAACTCGAATTATTGCCTGCTAGCAAACATCAACAACAAATCTTTGACAGTAATGCAAAGGCATTAATGCTTGCACAAAGTAGTCATATTCATAGCCCAATACTTATCGGGTTATTCAATCAAATTTTAGTTATTCCTGAGGATTTTGAGATACTTTACACGCCTGAGCAGCAACAGCTGATCATCAGTCATGAAGTATGTCATTTTTCTCAGCACCATATGTGGGCGAACCAACTAGCGCTTTTGCTCTTAGCACTATTTTGGTTCAATCCGCTAGCTTGGCGTGCTTATGCAGCATTTCGTCAAGATCAAGAGCATTCCTGTGACCAAGTTGTTTTGGCGCAAAAGCATACTCAGTCCAGGATCCAATACTGTAAAGCACTGGTATTAGCTGCGGAAACATCACCACCCAATGCTTTTACTTTACTTAGTTTCAAGCAAAACGGAGAACAACATTTTATGTTTACGCGAATTGAACAAATAAAGCAGATGTCAAAAGCCTTCTCAGCAAAGAGCACCATATCTAAAGTGGCAAAATTAAGCTTGGTTACCCTAGTATCAAGTTCATTACTGGCTGGCGTTAGTTATGCAGGTCATCAGTTACATCAAGATGAAAGCAGTAAGGCTGGCCTTAAAAAAATTGTCAACAGTGTATCTCCTACCATGAGAATAGAGCCGAAATACCCTATTGAAGCAGCAAAAGCAGGAACAGAAGGCTCAGTAGTCTTAAAGTTTGATGTAGAAGCCGATGGCTCAGTAAGTCATGTAGAAGTGATTAATGGCAAGCCCACTTACGTCTTTGATAAATCAGCTGTTACCGCTTTAAAACAATGGCGATATAATGCTACAGACACTGGTCGTACAAATTTATTAGTGCAACTGGACTTTGTAATGAGTGAGTCATCTGCCAAGCCAGAATCACTGATTGAACGTATTAAAGTGAGTAATTAGCTCACTGGACATAAATAAAACGGGTGTTAATGAATAATCAACACCCGTTCGTTAAATTAACTCTAGTTTGGTTTACTCAAATTTATGCTGTAAGTACTATTTTTCCTAACGCTTTGCCAGAAGCGAGATGATCGTGTGCTTTTGCTACCTCCCAAATTGAGAAATCGCTTTCATCAATAATCGGTGTGATTTTTCCTGCATCGACCAAGCTAGCAATTTCAGTAAGAATACGACCATGCGATGCACGATTAATACCGTGGCATAATGGAATTAGCATCAAAACACTGTGGAATGATAAGCTTTTAAGGGCTATTTGTAGTGGGTCTGCAATGGGTAAAATAGTTGCTACATGGCCATTGAACTTAGCTGCTTCAAATGATTTCTCAATGTTATCACCTGCAACGGTATCAAATACTTTATCAAAACCAATACCATCGGTGTAAGCCTGTACGTAGTCGGCAACTGACTCAGTCTTATAATCAACTAAGTTATCTGCACCCAATGTTTTTGCTAACACTTCGTTAGCTGAAGAATAGGTTGAAGTTACATTAGCACCCAAGACTTTGGCTAACTGAACCGCAATATGACCAACGCCACCCGTTGCGCCATGAATAAGTACCTTATCACCTTGTTGCACATTCATTTTGTCAACGAGTGCTTCATAAGAAGTGATTGCGACCAATGGCAGAGCTGCCGCTTGTTTCATTGTCAGTGTTTTAGGTTTATTAGCCATTAACAATGCATCAACCAACATAAATTCAGCTAGCGCACCGTCAACGCCGTTAATACCACCAGCCATACCGTAAACTTCGTCCCCCACGTTAAAACCAGTAACACCTTCACCCACTTCACAAACAATACCTGCAACATCACCGTGTAATATTTCAGGTAAATTCGCTGACCAAGGTAGCTCAACTGAACGCAGCATAGTATCAATTGGGTTTACACTTGTTGCTTTCACTTCGACTACCATATGGCCTGCTTTAGCAATTGGCTTTGCCTTTTCTGCAAGTTGGAAAACTTCAGTAGATCCAATTTCTTTAATGATCATTGCTTTCATAGGTTTCTCTCTTTATTTGTATGTTTGGTTACGTGCGTATTTGTATACATTGGCTTTACTACGAGTTTGCTTGCTCGTTTAAGTGCGGCTATTCTATCTATTGCTGATTGAGCAAGCCATAACCTAAATTGCAAATCACAATTGCCTTTTTGGCAAGACGAAGTTAGAGTAACAACAATATAAATAATCCTTATGTAACAGCCATTATGAGTTCACTGAATCGGTTACTGTATTTCAACAGTGTTGTCGAAACCGGCAGTATTTCTCAAACCAGTCGAATTTTTGATGTGCAGCCCTCCTCAATTTCTAGGCAACTCGCGGTACTCGAACAAGAACTCGGCGTACGATTGCTAAATAAAACGACTAGGAATACTGGTTTAACTGAGGCTGGGCATAAATATTATGAATACTCTCAACGTATTGTCTCAGAATTTGATGAAGCCAAAAGAGTCGTAAATGACTTACAAGAAGTGCCAAAGGGTAAGCTTAATATAAGTATGACAGTGGGCTTTGGAGAAAGTGTTGTACTGCCGCTGATTTCGAAGTTTATCTCGCTCTATCCGAATATTGAGATAGACCTGGAATTAACTGAACGGGTTGTAGATCTTGTCGAAGAGAATATAGATGTAGCGATTCGAAGCGGTCGTTTACCTGATTCAACCATGATAGCAAGGCAACTAACGTTAAATAATTTCCTCTTATGTGCAAGTCCTCAATATTTGATTAACCATAGTATCCCGCACGCCCCTGAAGATTTAACAGAGCATCAATGTATCCGATACAATTATTCTCGATGGAAAGATTGGTTTTTAATGGCAGAAGAAAAAACCAAACTGTCCCTTAACAACACCATTTCGGTTAACTCTGTTAATGGTCAAAAACAACTTGTTCTGAATGATGCAGGGCTTGCGTTAATTCCTTTATGGGCCGTCAGAAGTGAACTCGAAGATGGCTCGCTAATTCAAGTCATGCCAGAATATACTTTCAGCCCTTATGAAGAGTTGAGTGCCACCTATGCCATCTACTTAAAGCGAGAGTTGATTTCACCAAAGACACGGGTTTTCTTAGATTTTTTAGTAGAAAATATCGTAAACATTGAAAGCTAATCCCCCTTACTAAGTGTTATTCTCTTTTAATGACAACGTATTTGAAAACCGCGCTAGTAACCTATCGTTCTTCATAACTTGCACAACCCATTTGAGAGTTTTCTTTGATAATTTCTGAATTACTTTTACTAATCAGCTTGGTTTTCATTGCGCTGCTTATTACCAGTTCGATCGTGTATAGCACAGTAAAATTAGGCATATCACCTATGCCAAGCTCAAATAAAGCCTATTTTTCCATGATGCAGTTAATTGATTCAACAGGGTCAGGTACTATCGTTGACTTGGGTAGCGGCTGGGGTAACTTTGTCATTCGTATCGCCAAAAGATATCCGCAAAGACAAGTAGTAGGATACGAACTATCCTTTCTGCCTTGGTTGACATCAAGCTGTCTTAAAAAGGTATTGGGCTTACAAAACTTAACCTTACATAGAAAGAACTTTTATCTGGCAGACTTTTCTAAGGCCTCCGTATTAATCTGCTATTTGTTTCCCGAGGCGATGGAGAAAATCAGCCATAAATTAAAAGTAGAAAAGCCTAACGTCAGCTTTCTTATTAGCAATAATTTTGCACTACCCTCATGGCCAGTGACTAAAACGATACAGCTTAATGATTTTTATAAATCTCCCGTTTATTTATACAAAATTAGCCAAAAAAAAACTTAACAAACTCATCATAAGGAAGTAGCGCCGAAGTGCTTCTCAATGATGCAAAATACATTACACATTCCCCCAAAATTCAATAATGAAGCATACTGAAAAGGTATAGTCTTGTTCATTCGTATTTACCTAGCTGCTTATTTTTTAGTAAGCCTGAATAAAAAACAAACAATACATTGCAATTATTCCTGTAATGAGTTTAAATAGCCATACCGACTAACTAGTCAGTCTATTTTATATATGTATACCTGCACATCAAAAGCTAGGTCTACACCTGAATAAATACTAAGCTACTTGATCAATGGAGTTACCGATGAATATGTCAGAACAAATGAATACAGAACTAGGTGAATTATCAAACATACTCACTGGCCAAAAACAGGCATACCGCAGTGCTCCTAACCCGTCAGCTAAAGAGCGAACAGCGCAACTATCAGCTTTAAAAAGTGCCATGCTTTCTTTTCAAGACGACTTAGTCAACGCACTTAATGAAGATTATGGACAACGTCCCGCACAAGATAGTTTAATAGCCGATATCATGCCTTGTATCGTCAACATTAATTACACCATTAAACGTCTTAACAAATGGATGAAGCCACAACGTCGTCATGCTGGACTATTATTAGCGCCAGCTAAAGTTGAAGTGCATTATCAACCATTAGGCGTAGTCGGTATTATGGTGCCGTGGAATTTTCCTGTCATGTTATCTATTGGTCCATTAATCACAGCATTAGCGGCAGGTAACAGAGCAATGATTAAATTGTCAGAGTTTACTCCGAATACCAACCAAGTTATAAAAAAAATGTTGAGCAGTATTTTTGAGCAAGATACCGTTGCCTGTATTGAAGGTGAAGCCGACGTCGCAGCAGAGTTTTCTGCATTACCTTTTGATCATTTAATTTTTACTGGCTCCACGACTGTTGGACGCCACGTAATGCGAGCAGCGGCTGATAATCTTACCCCTGTTACTTTAGAGTTAGGTGGTAAATCCCCAGTGATTATTGCGCCTGATATGCCTATAGACACGGCTGTTGAACGTTTAATTTTTGGAAAATGTTTAAATGCTGGACAAATATGTGTGGCTCCCGATTATATACTTTGCCCTAAAGACAAGGTCGAAGAATTTATCAAAAGCTATCAAAAACAATTTCAAGCTATGTATGGCGATAAACTCCAAAGTGCGGATTATGCTCATGTAATAAATTCAAACCAGCATAATAGATTACTTTCTTGGTTAGATGACGCAGTGAGTAAAGGTGCAAAAGTAGTTCCCGCTAATGGCCAAGAAATTGAACGAAGTTCTCGTGAACTTGCCACGCAATTAGTCACTGAAACCACTGATGATATGCTGATAATGCAGCAAGAGATCTTTGGTCCAATTCTTCCGATTATTAGCTATGAAAATATTTCAGAAACGATCGACTATGTTAATCAACGCGCACGACCTTTAGCGCTTTATATTATGAGTTTCGATACCGAAACTCAGCAGCAGTTGTTATCTCAAACTCACTCTGGTGGTGTTTGTATTAATGAAACGATCTTTCATGTTGCTGCCGATGATGCGCCTTTTGGCGGTATTGGTGACTCTGGTATGGGTCAGTATCATGGCAAAGAAGGTTTTTTAACTTTCTCGAAAGCAAAAACAGTACTGTCTCGAGGTAAGCTAAATATCGGTAAGTTAGTGCATCCTCCATACGGAGGGCTAATACAGAGATTGATGTTGAAGTTTTTCTTAAGATAATAGAAAAGTTTTAACGTTCAATGATACGATAATGATGTAATTTCACCGTGTAATAATGGCGCTATTCTACGATTGAATAGTGCCAATACAGAATTAGTTTTCAGTTTATTAATGACCTCCTTAAATCTATAAAAGAGTAAACGAATATATGTCTGACCCTACAAAGCAGCCTAAAAATAAAAAGCAGCAGCTTTTAGATTCTGCTTTAGCCTTGTTTGTAAATCAAGGTATTTATGCAACATCCACTGCATCTATAGCTAAAACAGCGGGTGTTGCTACGGGTACTCTTTTTCATCATTTCCCTTCAAAAGATGCTTTAGTTCTCGAACTTTATAAAAATATAAAACAAGAATTTGCACTGCAAATAGCGCCATTCGAACTCGATGTAACTCAATTAGAACAACAAGCTAAAGTAATATGGCAACAAGCAATTGATTGGGCTTTAGCTAATGCTGAGCAACAGCAATTTTGCTTACTTGTGATGCAATACCAACCGCTTTCGGCCGATACTAAAGCTCAAATATTTGCAGATGAATTTGGTTTTTTAAAAGAAATCATGCTTTTTGGTCAACAGCATCAACTTATTGCTAATTACCCGATAGCGCTGATGTTAGAAAGTGCTCATGGTCAGTTCCTTACCAGCAGTCAATTTTTTATTAACAACACGGACCTCGCTCAGGATACTAAACACCGCGAAGCGGCATTTAATTTATTCTGGCAATCATTCACTTGTTAAATGAGTACTGCTAGCTATTGAATCAAACAGAAGTGTGATTAACGACAATTTATCATTGATGACTTATACCAAGTTGATTAAGTTCTTTCCCACTCAGCGAGAATTAAAAGGTTTAGAGGCAATGCATTAATTGTAGAGAATGGTTATTCCCTTATCAAAATTAATAAAGCAGCATATAAACCTTTTAAACTCGCCCTTGGGAGCTCATTGATAAACTGATAACATCACAAAATTAATGAAATATAGAATAACTATATTTAACAAATTTTGTTTGTCCTAAGCTCATCAATGTAGCTCTGAGTTGGGAAGAAATTTAATCAAATTGGTATTAGTTCCCTTGTTGGTAAAAAGCACGGCAAGGGGTACATAATTCAAATATAACTTAAAATCCCCCGCTTCGACTAAACACATTATAAACCTGTAATTTTTCCAAGTGTCACAGATTCCCCCCCAAAATAACGACTAAAACTCAGTTAAAAACGACTACCAAGCTTGTCTATCACTATTTTCTATATTTTTACTGTAATCAATAACATTCTGTTGTTATGCTGCGCCATTATCAGCTACTTTTAAGTAGTACCAATAATTTCTGCCTGAGCGATGAGTGAAACCATTTACATAAAATGCTATTCACTTAAATACCGGTGAAATCACCCAACAAATATAGAGAAGAGAACTGCGTGTGATAACGACCCTCAAACCTTTCATCCTATTACTAACCAGTGGCTTTTTATTAATGTTAGGTTATGGGTTAAGCAACATTTTGCTACCTGTGCGTATGCAAAGCGATGGGGTGAGCCTAGATAATATGGGCTTAGTGTTATCTATGTTGTCTGTTGGGTTTTTACTGGGTGCATATTATAGCCGTATCTTATTACAACGTGCTGGTCATATAAGAATATTTGCCATGTGCGGTAGTTTAACCTCTGTGGCGATTTTACTTTCAGGTCTCTACCCTGAGCCTTTAATACTGGCTGCTATGAGAATAGTAACTGGATTTTGTATTGCTTGTACCAATGCCACACTTGATAGTTGGTTAAGTCATAGCGCGACTGAAAAAAACAGAGGGCGCATACTCTCCATTAATCAAATGATGATAATGACAGCCCTATTTTCTGGCCAATTTTTATTAAATGTTGCGCCAATTAATGATATTACCCTGTTCGTTATTTGCGGCATCTTATTTAGTTTGTCGATTACGCCCATTGTTATTAGCAGACAACAAGGTCCACAAATTGAAGATAGTCCTTCAATGTCTTTATTGACTGTTTTCAAGCTGTCTCCTTTAGGCGTAGTAAGTAGCTTTTATTGCGGCATTCTTTACGCTGGCTTGATGAATATGTTACCTATTTTTGCCAGTAACAATGGTATTACAGATTTAGACTTATCCATTTTTATGGGTTCAGCTATTTCAGGCGCCATCATCTTACAGTTCCCTATTGCCTATTTCTCAGATAATTTTGACCGACGTAAGGTCATGCTATTTATGGTAGCAACGCTCATTGTGTTGTGCTTATCTGTACCAATACTTATGTCCGAAGATATGTTCAAATTAACATTATTCGCGATTGCGCTAATCACCGGTTTGGTTGCCTGTCTTTACCCTATGAGTATGTCAGAAACCTTTGATACCGTCTTAAAAGAACAAATTTTGGCGGCCATGAGCTCATTATTATTGATCTATGCTTTGGGCAGCATTTTAGGGCCTTATATTGCTTCTGTTGTGATGAACACCTTCGGTAGTAGTGCGCTGTTTAGTTTTATGAATGTAGTTGCCCTGACTCTGCTACTTTTTATCGGTCTTCGCATGAAACTACAGCAAGCCTTGCCACTTGATGAACAAGAAAGTTTTATTATGCAAACCCCTAGTGGCGTAGTATCTGAGCTTGATCCTCGTACACAATATGCAGAAGCGCAATTTGAATCTACTGCGGAAGTAGAAGTTGCGATTAGCTTAGCCAATAAGAACCCATCGGCTGCGGTTAATATGGTTAAAGCTTTGGTGCAAAGAGATCCCAACAACGCGTCAAATTTAGCGGCGGCATTAAGTACAATCGAAGCGATAGATATTGGTAAATTATATGCCGCTATAACATCAGCAGCTCCACAAATGAGTATTCATATTGCTGAAGCATTAACCAATGCCTCGCCTGAACAAGCAGATCAATTGGTTGATTGGATCACCTCTGAATATCCCGATCAATTTACCAACATTGTTGTTGCGATTGCCAATGCGATGCCTGATAACGGTATTGATTTAATGGAATTAGCAGCTGAAAATATGGTCGAAGAGTACCCTAGTGAATTGCTAGAAATGACTGAAGAGTACATGACGAATCTATCAGATTCTTTAGATGCAATGCGACCTGTAGATAGAGTCGCCGCCGCATCAGAAAATACGGCAACAGAGCTTTATAATCGTTTAACGGATGTTTCTCCAGAGCAGTCTGCTGAACTTGCCTTTACCGTATCGGAATCATTACCTGAGTCGTCAAACGATGTTGCTGAAGCCTATGTTCAAAACTTGATTGATAGTGAAAGCGAAGGCGAAAATGAAAGTACCAATGAAAACGAACAAGTTTTCTCAGAAGATGCATTAGAAAACATTGAAAATGCAGCTAATAACTATATTAATCATATGGTTGATAATATCCCGGAACATGCTGTAGATGTCGCAAGTACATTCGTTGATTCTTTTCCTGAAGTTGCTTCAGATATGCTCGAAATATTACAAGATTCAGATGATATTGAAGATAGCGAATTAAGCACTTCAATTGATGATAAACCGTTACAAAACATTGTTGAACAGCAGTTGCAAGAAGCGGTACAAACGCAATCGGATGATACTGAGCAAAACAGCTAAAATAGCTTAAGTATATAGTTGGTTTTAACTGCTTTTGTTGGAGTAACTCGAGACAGATTAAAATAGCGAGGTCATTAGAAGAAGTGACAAAATAAAATATTCCTATTACTCTTTAATAATAGGAATATTTCCACGTTACCGCTAAATCCAACTAGCTATAGCTGATTATCTATTTCAATTGGTAGATAGCAAAGCTTAGTGGTGCTATTTCATCAGTATTGCCAGATTCAACCGAACGATAAAGCAATTTAGTTTCTGCTTGTTTAACGCCTGCTTCCTCTGCAACTAGATTCAAACTTTGTGCATTAATTGCAGTATTGAACACAACCAAAAGTTTTTGTGCCTTGGTATTATTCGTCGCTTTCGTTTGTCGTGTTATGGCAAATATACCCGCCTTATTTTGAGAATATATTACCGCCTGCTCACCAAAACGTAATGCCGGGTATTGCTGATATAACTGGGCGTATTTAGCAAAGTTCTGATAAAAAAGATGAGTAGTATCAAAATTATCATCGGCTGTAGTTTTACTTGTTGCCAATAAGTCATCGTCGTTATAGCTAGCGACAAACGAAGGCATCATATCTTGGCGTGAAGCTTGATCACCGCCATCACCAACAAAACCTTGCTCATCTCCATAATAAATTACCGGTACACCGCGACTAAAGAACATCATCGCATGTGCCAATAAATTACGTTGAATTTGTGCTTGTTCACTATAATTATGAGGACTTTGCTTCAGTGTAAAAGCAAAGCGACCCATGTCATGATTACCGGTAAAATTAACTAATTGATTAGCATTGGTGTTGCGAATATATTTATGCTCAGTATTATAAAAATGGTCTTTAGCGAATAATTGCGCCAATACATCAGTACCTTGCTGTTCAACCAAAGCTTTCGTCATCGCACCTTGAAAAGCAAAGTCTAATACTGAAGGGATTTTAGCTTCAGTGGTAAAACGACTCAATAATTCAGGTTCAAAACTATAAACCTCACCGAACATGAAAAAATTATCAATACCTAGTGTTTTAGCATGTTGCATTAGGGCTGGTGAGAATTGCTGCCAAAACTCTATATTGACATGCTTAACGGTATCAATACGAAAACCATCAGGCTTAAACTCATCAATAATGTCTTGGTAAATAGCAATCATGCCATTAACAACAGTAGGTTTTTGGGTATATAAATCATCTAGGCCAGCAAAGTCGCCTCGTACTGAGCTTTCGCCTCGCCAGAATGAATCACCTTGATTGTGGTAAACATCCATATCATTAAGCCATGCTGGATATTTTAGTGTTTCTTCACCTTTAGGGATCAATGGGGTGTAATGCTTACCTTGAGCAAGTTGCGCCATTGAAATAAAGGGACAATCATTACCTTTGCTAACATCAACAATCCAACCCAAGCCGTCTTCTCCGTGACATTCTTTGGTCTTAATCACATCAGCTGTATGGTTAGTAATAATATCAAAAAATACTTTTATATTACGTTTGTGTGCTTGGTCGATAAAGTTTTTTAGCTCAGCGTTACTACCCAAGTGTGGGTCAATTTCAGTAAAATCTAATATCCAATACCCATGATAACCAGAGGTTCCTGCTTGCATAGCGCGATTACGCAGTATCGGCGTTAACCAAATGGCACTTACGCCCATATTATCAAGGTAAGGTAGTTTTTCCGTAAGGCCCGCTAAGTCGCCACCGTGATACATGCCTTTATGCGTTTTATCTAAACCACCGCGAGACACAGCACGCTTTATATCATTTTCAGCAGCACCTAAATCATTGTTAGTATCACCATTGTAAAAACGGTCAGGTAAAACAAAGTAAAAGACCTCTTCTTGAAAATCACGTTGCTGATAAGGTGCTAACGATGCGGCCTTAGCCGTTAACTTTTCTGTTAACACGACCTCTGCTGCTTGGCTTACCTGAGATGTAATACATGCCAAGCTTATAGCTGCTAATACCGAACATTTATTGATAAAATTCATAGAGATTCTCTTAATGCGTTTACTGTATTGACCGAATTAACTTACTGACATATCTAACTAAGCAACTGACTAAGCAACTGACTAAGCAAGCTATTAAAGCTTGCCATAAAAGCAGCCAAATGGTGGTAATTGTAATGCACCGTCAGTAATTGTTGCGCTAACTAACTTATGCCCTGGTAATTCCGCGATGCTATCACTATGTTGAGTTAGTGAAGATAAAGCCACTGTTTGGTTTTGCTCACTAAAGTTAAAGCATACTAATAGCTGCTCACCTTCATATTGACGAACAAAAGCTAATAGTGGTTCTTTAGTATCAATAAAGTTAATGTCGCCGTAACGTAATGCTGGTTGCTCTTTGCGCCAGCGGTTAAAATGACGGTAGCTATTTAGCACAGAGTCAGCCGCTTCATCTTGAACATCGACTGATTTATCACAGTGTTCATTGGATACCGGCAACCAGGGTTTGCCTTCACTAAAGCCGGCATTAATTGCATTATGCTGCCAAGGATGTGGTGTTCTACAACCATCTCGGCCTTTAAATTGTGGCCAAAAGGTGATGCCATAAGGGTCTTGAATATCTTCAAAGGCAATATTGGCTTCAGTTAAACCTAACTCTTCACCTTGATAACTACAAACGCTACCACGTAACGACGAAATCATTGCGTAGAGCATTTTAGCAAAATCGTTACTGTTAAAACCGCCCCACCTAGTAACCACTCGCTCTACATCATGATTCGAAATAGACCAACATGGCCAGCCATCTAATACCCTTGATTCAAGGTTTTGTACGACCTGTTTAATATAGCTAGCACTGAAGTTATCTGTTAACAAATCAAAGCTATAGCCCATATGTAAACGGTGTTCGCCTTGGGTATATTCAGCCATAGTTTTTAAGGAGTCTTCTGAAGATATTTCACCTAAAGCAACCGTACCTGGGTACTGATTTAGTAAGCTTCTTATATCTTCCATAAAACCTAAGTTTTCATCTTGGGTGTTATTGTAATAGTGATACTGGTAAGCGTATGGGTTTTTCTCATCAAAGCCGATGCTTGTTCTTAACTCTTTAGCCTTCGCAGGGTTATCACGTAACTGAGCATCATGATAACAAAAGTTAATCGCATCAAGGCGGAAACCATCAACACCACGTTTAAGCCAAAATTCAATATTATCTAAAACCGCTTGGCGTACATCAGGATTATGGAAGTTTAAATCTGGCTGACTGGTTAAAAAGTTATGTAGGTAATATTGTTGACGTCTTGGCTCCCAAGTCCAACCTGTTCCGCCAAATATTGATAACCAATTGTTAGGCGCAGTGCCATCTTCTTTGGCATCACTCCAGACATACCAATCCGCTTTATCATTAGTTTGATCTTCACGTGAGTCAATAAACCATTGATGCTGATCCGATGTATGACTAAGCACCTGATCAATCATAATTTTAATGCCAAGGGCATGTGCTTTAATGACCAATTCATCAAAGTCAGCCAGCGTACCAAAAATAGGATCTATTTCACGATAGTCGCTAATATCATAGCCAAAGTCTTTCATTGGGGATTTGAAAAAAGGAGAGA
>OJGO01000299.1_pt1 | contig 20506 bp, 18 predicted proteins | sample 1594871 | NCBI WGS metagenome assembly OJGO01 (sample SAMN05416798, study PRJEB24817) | seawater metagenome | isolation source: Sea water | place: Canada:Atlantic | collected 2013-07 | reverse complement strand
CTTTAGATAATTTACCAAATAATTCACTATCATTACGCTTTAAAGCTGCCATCATACCCTCGTTCATTTCAAGTATTTCAAAGACACCAACTCGCCCTTTATAACCAGTATAATGACAGGTTTGACAACCCTTGCCCTTCATAAATTGAGTATTCCTAGCGCGATCACCAACTAAATTCGTTAACCAAAATAACTCTTGTTCATCCGCTTGATATTCGATAGCACATGAGTCACAAATTCTTCGAACAAGTCTCTGTGCGATGACAGCGCGTAGCGCACTACCGACTAAAAACCCAGCAGCGCCCATATCAATCAAACGTAAAGCACTTGTGATAGCATCATTGGTATGTAATGTAGATAAAACTAAGTGACCAGTTATCGCGCCTCGTAAGCCAATTTCTACCGTTTCTTGATCACGCATCTCACCAACCATCATAATATCTGGATCTTGACGAAGAGCAGTACGTAATACACTTGAGAAAGTTAAATCAATCTTGGTATTAACCTGCACTTGATTGATTCGAGGTAAACGATACTCTACCGGATCTTCTACCGTGATAATTTTTTTGCTGGCTTCATTTAGCTCACTTAAAGCGGCATACAGTGTCGTCGTTTTACCACTACCTGTTGGACCAGTAACGAGAACCATGCCGTGCGGACGATGAATTTGCAAGCGTATACGTTTAACAATATCTGCTGGCATCCCCGTCTGTTCAAGTGATAATAAACCTGCTGATTGATCCAACAGACGCATTACAACCGACTCACCATATTGAACTGGCATTGTAGACATACGAACATCAATGTTATGGCCACTGATATCTAAATTAAAACGACCATCTTGTGGAACACGCTTTTCAGATATATCAAGCCCAGCCATCAATTTAAGACGTAATACCATAGCAGAGGCAATTTTATTTTCTTTTAGTATTTTTTCTTGTAAGACACCATCAATACGTTGGCGTATACGTAACTGATGCTCTTCCGGTTCAATATGAATATCGGAAGCACGCATTTGTACTGCATCTTCAAACACTGATTGCAATAACTTACCAACAGTTGCATCGCCTCCTTCATCTAGAAATGTTGTTGCGAGGTCAAAACTAGACGACTCTTCATATTCTTCTTCTAATTGGCTAGCAAAAGATTCAATTTCAGCCGTACGACGATATAAACTGTCAAAGGCATCGAAAATTTGAGACTCCATGACGACCGCAAGCTCAATACGTCTAGGGGACAACATACGCTCTAACTGATCTAAACCACTTAAATCGGCTGGATCACTCATCCCTAATAATACTGAAGTACCTCTGTCTTCAATAATCAGAGCTCTAAGACGCCTAGCGTGAACTTCAGGCAGTAGACTCGCAACAGCAGGAGATATTTTATATTGCGAAATGTCCATAAACGGCACATGAAGTTGCTGTGCCAAAAACTCTAATAACTGTCTCTCTGATAAATAATTTAGTTCAATTAAGGTATCACCGAGTTTACGACCCGTTTGCTTTTGGCTTGATAACGCTTGCATGAGTTGATCATTTGAAATGATATCTTTATCAACCAATAAATCACCTAAACGCATCTTTAATTTGGGAGCTGCCATAATCTGTCCTACTGTCCTATTACTTGTATGCGTTGCTTGATAAAATTTTCTGAAGAAATTGATAAGTCATTTTTTGTTAATGCTTTTTTATACGTCGAACTAGCCAAGTCAAATTGACTATTTTTATCGTACAAAACAGCTAAACCTAGCTGCCAACGACCTATATCAGGCTTCATTGCTATTAATACTTTATACGCATCTACCGCTATTTTATTTTGTTTAGCTTGCTGAGCCGTATTTGCCAACATAATTTGGTATTGCTCATCTTTAAGCTGAGCGAGTGGTTTCAACGTATTAAGCGCTGCAGTGAATTGCCCTTGCTTTAAATGAATGCGTGCTTTCATTTGACGTAAACTGCTGTCTTTACTATTTAGAGAAATGCCTTGTGATAACAAATTTACAGCGTCTTGATAAGCTTCTCGGCCAAACCATAAAGCAGCCAGTTTTTTACGTGTTTGACTATCGCTAGGCCTGATTATTACCACATCTTCTAAAAGCTTCTCAGCTTTCTCAATTTGCTTCGCATCTAATGCTTTTTCAACGAGTGCTAATTTTTGTTCTGCCAATTCATCTGCCGATAACTGGCGTCGTGACACTGACATTCTGTTAGCTTTCGGTTTAGGTTTATCTGCGCTAGAAAGTGTTTGTTCATGACTTGCAGAGCCCGCTGAATGAGTGTGTTCATCAGCTAGCGCTACAGCTTTCTTTGCTGGTGTTATTTTACTATTGCTATTATCCAACAAAGGTTTTGCCGATAATACCTGTGTGATTTTCTCTAAAGGCTTATTCGATGATACATATTGTGTTTTATTTGGGGACGTGTTCTCAACATTCACCGTACTGGTTTGTTGTTTAACCTCAATTTTAGCGACTTCTTGGCTTATTGGGCTTTTGAGAACCTTATTTTCGTTGTCGTTCACTTTCTTGGGAGTTATCGCTGAGCTCTTGATATCTTCAGATTCATTTCTTACGGAGACGGTTCCGACAACACTCATGTTATTTGTTATTTGCTGAGATTTTAAAGCGTTATTTTCACTGATTAATTGCCAAATATAAAAAACAATCAAACAAACAGTTAAAACAAAAACACTAGTAATCACTACAATTTTTCTTGGTGAATGCGCCTCTACCACTTTTCCTGACTGGATGGAGTTGGCATTAGGCTCTGGACTGCGTTGTTCCAAGTCCTTCAGCATCTGATTAATGACACTCATAACTTAACCGCCAAGGTATAATAAGCTAACCATAAAATTCCCAATCCTAATAAACATGACACAACTAACAAGTTTGCTTTTGAGTCTTGTTCAATACTTTCAGTATCATTTACCGCAGCCTTTAGTAATTTCATTGTCATTTTGTAATGTCCTTGACCATAAGCAAGCATTAGCATTTTGTGGCACAAAATATTAACTAACCGTGGAATGCCCTTGCTAACGCGAGCAATACCTTGACATATTTTAACAGGGAAAAGTTCAGCCCCCTTATACCCTGCTACTTGTAACCTATGTTGAATATATTGTTGTACTTCATATGCATTCATTGGTCTTAGTTTATATGCAAAGGTAATACGTTGTCTCAACTGTCTAAATTCTGTTTTTGCCAAACGAACATCTAGCTCTGGTTGTGCAAACAACACAACCTGTAGCAACTTACGTGTTTCAGTTTCTAGGTTAGTAAATAACCTTAAGGCTTCTAAGCTATCTTCCGGTAATGCTTGTGCTTCATCAAGAATCAGTACTACGGAATGCCCTTGACTATGTAACTCTAATAAGCGGGCTTGGATACGTTGAGTAAGCAATTGCACCGACATACGCTGCGCTTGTTTAACACCAAGTTCTACAGCAACTGCTCGCCTTAATTCATCCGGATTAAGATAGGGATTTGGAATATAAGCTGTAACAAAGTGATCTGGGATTTCATTAAGCAGTTTACGACAAAGCAACGTTTTACCTGTACCTACTTCACCAACAACTTTAATGAAGCCCTCACCCGTCTGCAGAGCAGTCGATAACACTGCTAACGCTTCATCATGCATAGCCATTGGCATATAAAAATTCGTATTAGGAGTTAAGGTAAAAGGTAATTCTCCTAAGCCAAAATGATATAAGTACATAGAAAGCCTACTCAGTGAACTAATTAAGCTAAATGAAACAAAAAAGCTTTTCGATTATTGCTCATTGCTTACCGCATTTTGTTTAGCCGCTTGGCAAACCATATGGTCTGTCGCATATTCAGCATCAGCGCACTGTTCTTGGCATTCTTGTGTCAGTTTACCGTCTGCAGATAACTCACACGCTTCAACCTCTTCAGGAAACCATTTTGTTAACAAGCTTCGTGCATCTTGTAGCTGGTTTTTCCAAGTATCTTGGCCAATCACAATGGGTTTTAACATAATGACTAATTCACGCTTTTGTGACTTTTGAGACTTGTTCTTAAATAACTCTCCAAGATAAGGAATATCACCTAATATCGGTGTTTTAGATTCCATATCAATATTATACGTTTCAATTAAACCACCAATAACAACAACTTCTCCTGAGTTTGCACGAATTATAGTATCTGATTCTCGCACGCTACTTTGCGCTAGTGGCAACACCAGTGTCGAATTACCGATTACAATGGTTTTGTTTTGTTCATCAGTCAGGGTAACAGAAGGGTGAACATGCAAAATAACGCTACCGTCTTTACTGATTTGCGGTGTAACGTCTAATGCTATTCCTGAGAAAAATGGTGTCAACTCAACTGTAGGCGTAGTTGTTGTTGAAGTTCCTGTTGTTGTAGTACTAGAAACTTCAGTCACAAAATACTCATCCTCACCTACTTTAATAACAGCTTTTTGGTTATTTGTTGCCGTAATACGCGGGCTTGAAAGTACTTGAACATTGCCTTGTGTTTGTAAAAGTTCGATAACTCCTGAAAAGTCACTACTGCTGGTTTTTTTACTAAAATCTATGCGATTAACACCACCAATAGTATCCGAAATAACACTACCAACCACATTACCTGTAGTTGAGTAAATAATGTCTGCACTGCCTACTTGATCAAGTACTTTATTCCACTTGATGCCTTGCTGAAAATCATCATTAAGCGTCACTTCCATTATCTTCGCTTCAATAATAACTTGGCGATGTAAATGGCTTTCAGTAGCTGTTATAAAGTTCTTAACCGCTGTAATTTCTTGTGGCAACGCGCGTACTGTTACTAAACCAGCCTGCGGCGACACAATGACTGAACGGCCTTCTCCAGTACCAACGAAAGCAATTAAAGACTCTTTCAATTCTTTCCAGAAATCAGACTCATTTTCGGTATATAAGTTGATACCACTATTCTGGCTATTCGAACCACTATTGCCATTTTGGTTGTTATTACCACCACTATTGTTGCTACTATTGTTACCGCTATTATTGTTACCACTATTTCCGCTGTTAGGATCGTTTTCAGATACACCACCAGAATTAATCGTTGTGGTAGATGAGCCAAAACGTTTAAGAAATAAGTAATTTAACGCAATAGTTTCAGTACGTATGCCAGGAGGGAAAACTTTAACGACGTTACCACGGCGAATTATTTCATAACCATAGACATCTTCAACAACAGTTAATGCTTCTGATAATGTAACATTATTCAAGCTTAAGGATATTTGACCAGTAACATCAGGATGAATAATTACGTTATATCGTGAGCCTCTAACAATCGCTTGGAAAAAGTCTTTTGCATCAACTTCCGTCGCTGAAACTTCCAAACGTTTTTCAGCCAGCATGCCTTGTTTGGCCTGATTCATATCATTTAACATCAATTCTTGCTGCACTGAACTGGGGACTTGTGTTAATGGTTTCGGTCCATTGAAGCTTTTAGTCTCTTTAATGGCCTCATCTAAACCTTCTTTCATGTCGACAGCGTCTTTAGGCACTGATTGACAACCAACTAAAGCAAAGAGTAACGTCGACAAAGCAATGTTTAATTTTAATTTTAATTTTGATTTTTTCATAGGGGGATTTATTTTTATCATTAATTAGCTACCGTATTGTCTACGACGTTACTTTTAAAACCTTTACTTTTAAAAACATTAATTTTTAATCGTTTAGATTTACTGCGTAAAATCACGCTATGACTGTTGATTGCAGTGATACGATACTCATCAACATAGTCAAACATCTTGTATATTTTGCCATTAATAACCGCAGTATGAATGCCATCACCGTGGATTATCGAACTCAAGACAAAACCACCATCGCGCTTTAATTGGCTAATACTGCTAGAGCCACTAACACCAAATGGGCGAGTAGGATCAACATCCGCAGCAAAACTTACTGACGAGGCCAATAGAATTACTGTAGCAACGGCCCCTGTAATGACCTTTGAATTAAAGTGAGTTTTAAACACCGATAAACTCCTTTTTTAATCCCAAGCTATAAATAGTTATATTCACTTCGCCTTGTGGATATTCTTTTACTTCAAATTTAAAGTTTTGCCAAAAAAACTTCCACGATAATTGTTCCAAATGACGTAAATAATTACGTAATTGAAAGTACTTGCCCGACAGTTTAATTTTAATTCCATGCTTATATAAATTTAGCCCGAGTTGTTCTGAAGTCGGCGCAATTATGCTTGCTTCAGCATCAGATTGATCTCCTACTAAATTTAATAAAGGTTTAGCGCCTATTAATTCAAAGGAAAGTAATGATACACCGGGCTCTAACTCAAGTAATTTAAGGAGGGCTTCACGCATTTCGCTAGGGCTAATAAGATCTGTCGTTAAAAGCACTAGCTGATTATCAATCTTGGCCAATTTTCCTTCAAGTTGTTCAATCTGTTTAACCGTAGTTACATTAGGATCTTTCTCTAATGCTCTTTGATATTCTTCAATAGAAAAGTTAAGGGTTTTGTTACCTGTTACCATCGCTCGACTTTGTTTATCAAAGGAGGTTACTTTGGCACTTTTATCATCAATAAAAAAATATGAAATAATAAAAAATATTGCTACTAAACCTGTAAGCAACACTAAAAACTGTTCTCGGCTAGTCAGTTGAAGGAATTTATCACTATAGTTATTCCATTGCTCTTTCATTAGTCTTTACTCCCTGCAACTTCGGAGCTAACCACAAATTCGGTAATATTTTGCTCATTTTTAGCAAGTTTAAATTGGACAAACGCCTTGCCTGATAATAATCGAGACTGCTTAAAACCTGCCAGCCACGCAGGTACCGCTTGAGGAGTACGAGCTTGTCCGGTAAAACTCATATTTTTAGTATCAATACTGATTGTTTGTAATCTAATATCTTTATGATGCATAGCAGATAAGTCATTCATTGCCATAACAAAACCACCTGCAAAAGTCTCATTTGGATCGGTGAGCTTATGTAACAATGCATCTTTATGTTGCATAACTAACTTTATCGTAGCGAGATCTCTTTTTAATGTTGGCGATACTTGCCTATTTTGTAATTCTAATTCCAATTTAGTAGCAAGCTTTTGTTTTTGTTGTTTTTCTTTTAACAAATCATCATATATTACCGCTGACTGGTTGTAATTGAGTTCAGTAATAACACTCCAAATCAACATAAGTGATAGTAAACCAACCCAAGCACCCACAACCCTTTTCAGCGTTAACAGCGGTTTTTCAGGGAAAAGCTCTGCTTGTAATAAATTAATACTATTTTTAGTTGTCATCATTTTCCCCCGCCAAAACTTCTGTCTCGTTATGATAAGGGACATTATCTAAACTAGCGCCAATCGCTGCTGCATATTCTCTATGCTGGTGATACGGACTAGGTAATTCCAGTAAACTGACTGGCACAATCGAATTTTCAGCTAATTTTTCAACAAACACCTTTTCTAAGGAAATAGGTAGCAATACTTTAATTGCTTTGATCGGTGCTTGTTTTAATTGACGTTCAAAGTAATCTGTAGAGCGTTGAATTTCTAAACCAATATCATCGATAATAGAAAAAGATAGTTCTTCGGCTGATTTACTGCCTATTTGGGCAAAGCCACGTAAACGACGTTGGAAGAATATTTTTTTCTGCTTAACAATGATTAAAACTATTTCTTCATTGGGTTGCTGGCAAACCAATAAATTAGCATCATCCTGCGGAGCTAATAAGTTAGCAAAAGCAAATTCTTGGGTAGTGATTTCACTGATTTTCACTGCACCTTGCTCTGTGATTTCGACCAGTTTTTTTAGTTCATCTAAAGGAGCACAGACTACATTTATTTTTTCTTTGCCACCAGCAAGAAGCGGTGCATCATAATAATCTACCACCATATTATTGGGGGAAATGCTGACCAAGTCTTTAATTTGCCATTTCAAAGCACTATTCATTTCATTATCAGGCAAGTTTGGTTTATCTACTTGTACAACTTGAGATTGCGCCTCATTTAAGACCAGACAAGCATTTCCTTCGAGCTCATATTTATTGTGCAGTGCTTGGATAGCACTCGAAAAATTAACCGAACTAGCTTTTTCATGCTCAAAAATAACTTTTATTGACGTACTTTCGTCAATAGAAGCATCGGAATTTTGCTGAGGAATTGAGCATAAGGAGACACCCTGATGCTGAAAAGCAATACCAAGGCGCTGATTTGAAGTATTTTTTGAAAAAAGTTGGCTTAATTTCGTTAAAAATGACATTTATCGGCAATATCGCTCTAAGCTAAAATTATTAACAATACTACCCTTTGTTACATATGAAGAGCAAGTATTACTAATGGTGATTAGCTAAGTTTATTAACCATTTATATTACTAAGACTACTGTGAGTTATTGGCGAATGTTTATTTTAAAGTAGGTTCAACAACAATTATCTTAGGGAGAAAGACCATGTTAAAGGCTGATATCGTTTATAATAGCTTCCAACATGTTAAGAATGAATATCTCAAAAATTAGTTATGCATAAACCATTGTCATTATTACAAAAATTAGAACACCCTCTTTTTGATAAGTATAACCTTGATGTGCGAGTGAAGCGTGATGATTTATTGCATAACATCATATCAGGTAATAAATGGCGCAAATTGAAGTACAACCTAGAACAGCTTAAAACTGACGAGTTCCAAGGTGCATTAACTTTTGGTGGTAGTTACTCTAATCATATTCATGCTTTTGCTTATGCATGTAAGCAACAAAATATCCCCTGTATTGGTGTTATTAGGGGAGAAGCTCACTATGCAGATAACTTTACATTGAGCTGGGCAAGGCACTGGGGCATGCAATGTCACTTTGTCGATAGGAAAACTTACCGTCGTCGTTTTGAGACTAGCTTTATCGATGAGCTAAAAGTGTTATATCCCAATTATTTTATTATTCCAGAAGGTGGTAGTAACTCGCTTGCTATACCAGGGGTAGCTGAGATATTGACCGAATTAAGTAGCCAAGCAGATTTCGATACTTTAATAACTCCTGTAGGGAGTGGCGGTACGATAGCCGGTCTGATTTCTGGAGACTGTGTCGCTAATCAGAAACGTCATAAAATTTTAGGTGTTGCTGTGTTAAAACAAGCAGAATACTTAGTTGATGACATTAAGTCCTTACTTACGCAGGAAGCTAAAGCTCATAGTAATTGGCAGTTATTAACTAACTTCCATTGTGGTGGTTATGGTAAATTCAGTCAGGATGATGCAAATCGAATCATAACGTTTAACCAGCAAACCGGTGTATACTTTGAACCCGTTTATACTGGTAAAATGGTTTTAGCTTTACTTGATCTAATAGCACAAGACTATTTTAAGCCAAAAGAGCGCATCGTTTTATTGCACACAGGGGGATTACAAGGATTAGGCGGAATGATTGAACAAAATCGTTTAGAAGCTAAAGACTGGCCGCCATTAAAAACAGTTGATAATCAATAAGCGTTAATTAATTTCATTAACGCCATATCTATGACTAAAAAACCATTTAACTAAGAAATTAAAACCTGAGCTGATAGCGCCCTTGATTATCTGGTCGACCAATAAAAGACAATGCTGATTTCAATTGACTAGGAAACTTAGCGCCAGGTTGCAAATATCCTTTGCCTGAAATTTTTTGAGTCGCGAGAGTTAACACGCCATCAAAACTCAAACCTAAGTTATTCTTAGGAGATACTTTGGCCAACAAATTTCCCTCATCGCAACTTATTTCAGTAGTAAACTTACCGAGTTTAATATTTTGCTCTAAAGCAACAACACCAGCACGAGACCACAAAACCTCACCTTGTGCTTTTGAACAGGACAATTTATCACCAGTAACAATCACTATCTCTGATAAAAACAACTCAATATTTCCTTGCGCGCTTAAGGGAATAGGTAGTGTTAATTGTGTCGCAATATCATTCGCAGACATAAAGACCTCGACCTCAGTTAAGGCGAGCTGTTCAGAAGAAACGGTTAGATTAAGTTTTCCTTCAGGTCCCGATGACATAGCATCACCAAAAGTCACTTGAACGCTTGGTGATAGACTAAACAGAGACCAAAAGCTGACCGTTGTTTTTACCTTTTCAATCTCATTATTATTTATTGTGACCTTGACTATTTCACCTTGCCAAATAGATCCTGAAACACCCTGCAGTGCTATATCTTTTGGTAATTTAATATTATTGATTACTAATGCTAGTGGCGCACTTGCTAATAAAAACACCATATAACTACTTAAAAAAATTGCCGTAATGGCAAACCACTTCTTCATGAAAATTCTCTGTTATGTATATTATGACTAAGCGAAGTTGTTAACGCGCTGATTATAATCTTGTTAAATGTAAACGGCGTACTTTGACCTCGCCAGCACTATCACCCCGAGTTAAATCAATCGCTTTGACCTGCAAGCCTTCGTTATTAGCCAAGTGCTCGAGCCAAAACAGTAGCTGGGTAAAAGGAGTACTATCTATCCATACCTGTAGATCATCCCCTTGAGGCTGCATACGCGTAATAGATAACTTATAAGTTTTTGCACTGCGATTAGCGACACTTGAAATACTGCCACTGAATTTTTTCTTACCGCCCGAGCGTTTTGCTTGCTGATACAAAGCAGTATTTTCTCGTACCCAAGTTAATAACTGCTGCTGCTTTACTAACTTACTGCTAGCCTCTGTTAGACTATTATTTATCGGCTGCCAGATTGCACTATAAAAAATAAAGACAATAAAAACCAATGCCATTACTGATACCAGGCGCTGTTCTCTGCTGTTTAGTTGTTGCCACCATGCTTTCATTATGATGCATCCTTATTACTGTTTTTACTACGTTGCTTGGTCGTGCTTTTTTTATTATTAGACCTTTGCTTTGTACTGTTAGTATTTCCTTTATTGGAAATACTAAATGAGCCCGATACTTGGTCACCTTGATTACTTTGTGAGCCTTGTTTCACTATCAAATTGGCTGTCGCTAACGCAACACTAAACTGTTCGAATGCTTGATAATCTTTAGCTGTTGCTTGAATACGTAACTCTTGTCGCTTTCCATCAAATTTTACTGTCTCTGGTTTTAATGCCGGCACTTTAGCAAATGCAGGTTGTAATTTAGCAAGCATTGCTAAGAACCCTTGCCTGTCTCCAACGCCCCCCAATAAAGCTAACTCTCGATTCAATTGCGATTTGATTGTTGAAATCCGTACTCGTTTCGTTTTTGGAAAGGCTTTTTTATAACTGGCAATTATATTTTGTTCAACTCTGTCTTGCTCTGTATTTAGTTGCCATAATTGCGCACTTTTATGACCCAAGCTAAGCAAGAGGGCAAACATGGCAACACCTGCTACCCACAGCCATTGTCGACCTGTTTGACTGCGGTTTTCCTTAATCTTGTATTGGCCCTGTAGTAAATTGAATTGAGCTAACTGACTACCATAGTTCATCGCCATTAATGCTAAAGGTAATTCTTCAGGCATTGTGTTGATATTACATTGTTCACTATGTACTAAGGGTGAATATGCCTCGATAAGCACACTTTCTGCCTGTTCGTTACTCTCTGCATTCTCGGATTGCGTAGCAAAAGCTTGGCATTGAAATTGCCAGGCATTAGCGTCTACTGTAAAGCCCTGCCAAAGTTTTTGACGAACGATGACTTGCGCTTGATCAGTATCACCAAGGGCAATCGCGCTCCAAGCTTTTGAAGTCAGAGGCATAGCCAATACCTCAGGCAAAATAGAATCTGTTTCAATATCAGCTTCTGCCAACCATGATAACCAAAGTTGCATCTGCTTATGAGAAACAATAGCTGTGAAACAGTTATTTCCTAGGTTATCACTCGCTAAATCAGCATAGGCGAAGAAAAGCTGTTCTACATCTTCTGCCAAGCTATCTTCTAACATATAAGGAGTTGCTAAACGCATCGCTCGGGAAGATTTTGCAGGAACTTTTAACGACTTTAAAAGTACGTCACAGCCAGGTACCAATATTTTGACCTGCCGTTTATCTGCTTTACTAGTAAGCTCATTAAGCTGTTGAGCCCCTTTTAGCTCTCCACTGGCGATAATTTCTTGCGCATTACCGCTAGTTCCAGCCACAACTAACCAATGAATGGTATCGTGTGCTTGACTTCCTAAACGGATAAATAATGTTTCTGTCACTAGTTACGTCCTATAGTACGACTAATTACTTGAATTTGTTGTGACTCATTAACTTTCATTATTGAGCTCATCGAAAAATAGCTATTATTAAAACGTGCATTGGCTTTTAGTTTAAAATATTCACTATCAATAACGAACGGTGCTTTTTGCCACTTTTCCACTCTAATTTTTGTTAGTTCTTTTAACTTTAGAAAGTCTTCTACCTTGTCATAACCTGAACTATCACGTGCACTTAGCACTTCTTGCGCATCCTCTAAACTTGAACCAAGCAAAGCCTGTAACAACTCAGGTTTTTCTTCATCAAGTGTATTGATATTTATCAAATGCTGAGCATTTTGTGGCAGTACACATACGTAGGGCGTCAACGCTAAAATAACGGCAGGAGTAAAATGCTCAATTAATCTTAACTCATTAACACTGCCTAAATAACTATTAGCAGCAAGATAAGGAAACTCTCGAGAAGCATAATCATTATCCTCTGCGCCACCTGAACCCGTTATTATGTCATTACTGTCTAACCAATCAGTTAATGCATTAACCATAGCCTCAGCTTCAAAATTACCAATACCTTCGATGTTTAAGTTGACGATTAGCGCTTCTAACACAGTTGCCGCTGGTAATTTTTTATTACTGTTTGAATTATTACCTGAACTATTTCTTGATCCAGTTGATGAAGCTGTTGCACTTTTCGTTTTATTTTTACCTGTTCCCGAGCTTGAGGGATTGCCCGTGCCACTTTCAGCCTCCGCTTTTGTTTTTGCTTTAGGGTGTAGTGCATTTAAATTCAAACAACTTTGTAAATCACTAATTTCACCACTTATTTCACCAAAATCGACAGGATAGTTACTCTCTTCTGCAGTCCATATTTGTTCGAGATGAGTGACGTCAGGCTCATCTTTAAAGGCTTTGATTAACACTCTTTTAGTAAAAGCTTCTGCGCCCAGTGCATACCAATAGGCCTGTTGATTAAAACTGATATTGGTGCTTCGTTGCATTTGTGTTTGCAAACGGGTCGTCATTTGCGCAGCAATAATAGATGCTAGCGCAACGATAAGCATCACGGTGATTAAGGCAACACCTCGCTGACTTTTTTTATTATAACTACGTGACATCAGTTTGATAACCATCAGCTAGGTCTTACTCTTATCATCAGCAGCAAGGTCACCTGCCACCAAAAATTGACGGCGAATTAGACCATAATCACGCGTTTCAAGTTCAATGGCTATCGCTTGAGGTAATGTTTTACCTGACCATTCTTTTTGCCATTTACTGCCATCATAGAATTCAAATGATAAGCTCATGACTTGGCTTATTAGTGGTCTGATCCTTGGCTCTTGCCCAACAACAGCATCAACAAAATTATAATGTAAGCGCTCTAGCGTTTCATCAACGAGCCGATAGGCAACACTCTGCATATCACTGCGCGGTAGTAATAAACCGGGATTAGTCCAACCATTACGTACAAAAGCAATAGCCTGTTCATCGGCTAAAAAACTATCATCTGCTGTTTGTAAAAAACTACTACCTGGTGCTTCGCCATTAATACGCATAGTACGTTTGGCTATTTGGGTAAAGTCTCGCTCCATTAATAAAAAGGCACGCTGTAATTCATCTTGCCTTTCACTGCGCATTTTTGAGTTTTCATCACCGCGTAAGACAGTATCAAAAATGGTAAAACTAGCTAAACTCACCACAGAAAATATCGCAATAGCGATCAATACTTCTAACAAGGTAAAACCACTTTGACTGTGTTTAACTGTGGTATTAGCTTGGTCAATGTCTAGTGTCATCAGGGTTTATCCTGAGCCAGGTAGGTCATTAAGCTCGCACTCACAAGTTCATCATCTTCATTTAATCGAACTTGCATATTTACAGCACGTAACTCTTTGTTTGCTGTTTTGATAACCTTTTGTTGCCAATACCAAGTGCGGCCTGCCATTTCAACTTTTCCTTTACGGTTGTTTTTCGGCGGCCAAGTTTTATCTAAACTTACTTCAACAAGTTGGTTCGATGCGACCCAATTTGCAAACATTTGCTCTTCAATATGACTAATATGACGATAATTATTATCGGCAACACCAAGCAGTGCGACACCTGCAATAGCAAAAACAGCCATTGCTAACATAACTTCAAGCAGGGTAAACCCACGCTGCTTTGTCGTGCTACTAATCATCAAGTACAGGCCCCTCAATGGTTAATGGCACACTATATAATCCGGTAACACGATAGGCTAAATCTTCAGCGTCCTCAATATAGGCCAACTCTTCAGTCAAACGAAACGTGACACTAAAAGGACTAAGGTCTCCCCCTGAGAGAATATACACTTGTGGGATTATTTTTTTCTCTCGCTCTTCTTTTGACAGTAAGGTGAAGTCGTCTTCATCTTTTTCTTTAAAGGTATCGGCATCAAAAAGCATTGGCTCTTCAATGGGCAGGTCATCAAGTTCTATGCTAAGTTCTATTTCTTCAGGTAACGTGACCTTGGCTTGCCAATCTTGTTCGGGGATTTCAGTCCATTGTGTACCGTCATAAGCCAAAAACTGATAGTTATCTTTTTTAACAATCAAACCTAATTCAATATTATTGAGCATGCCGTATTCAGCTGCTACTTCAAATATTGCCGCAAAACGAGCACTCTCATGCTTTAACTTATCTTCAGGGTTATTGCCAGAAAAGTTAAACTGTACCAAGCTGGCCATTAGACCAATCAGCACGACAACCACCATCACCTCAATTAAGGTAAAGCCGCGTTGTTTTATTGCTAATTCCGGTAAATTTCTCATAGAATGATCAGTAATGGTTGAACTTGAAGCTGTAAGCGTAAATTTAAAGGAAATTGCACGGAGTTGACGTTAGTCAATGAGTACCTTTGACGCCTAAATTTAGATTTACAGCAATAAGATCAGCTATTACTTATTGAAAATCGCCTAAATTCCAGTTACCAATATCATCTTCTGTTCCGGCTTCACCATCTGGACCTACAGAAAACACATCCATTTTACCCTGTTCGCCTGGGTTTAATAAAACATACTCATTGCCCCAAGGATCTTTTGGTAAACGTTTAATGTAACCATCTTCAGGGAAACGACGTGGCGCTGGCTCAATATCAGTTTGGTCGACTAACGCTTCTAAACCCTGCTCTGTCGATGGATAATCGTAATTATCCATTTTATATAAACTCAAAGACGTTTCTAATGCAGTAACATCTGATACCGCTTTTTGCATATTGGCTCTGTCTTGACTACCCAATAAGTTAGGCACAACCATACTGGCTAAAATACCTAAAATAACAATGACCACCATCACTTCTAGTAAAGTGAAACCTTGTACTTTTTTCATGTTCATATTGCATTCCTAATGTCTGATAAATTGATGTAACTAAGGTAAAAGGGTTAAATAACGTTTAGCCTCCCACTAGGCTATTAAGTTGTAAAATGGGCTCTAAAATGGCCATCACAATAAAGAGTACAACACCAGCCATTGCGACCATGAGCGCAGGTTCAAATGCTTTTAAAGAAATACTCACTAAGGCATCAAACTCTCTATCTTGATTATCTGCAGCGCGGCCTAACATATGCTCTAATTGGCCACTTTTTTCTCCACTCGCTATCATGTGCAACATCATAGGAGGAAACAATTTAGTTTGCTCTAACGACACCCGCAAACTAGCACCTTCACGTACCTTATCGGTAGATGCTTTCACCTGTTTTTTTATATATAAATTATCAAGTACTTCACCTGAGATTTTCATGCTTTCTAACAAAGGCACAGCACTAGCTGTCAAGATACTTAAAGTACGGGCAAAACGTGCTGTATTAATGCCTCTAGCGATTTTACCAACACCAGGTATCTGTAATAAGTATTGATGATATGCCATTTCAAAATCAGGCTTTTTCAATAACTGTGAAAACAGCAGCAGAACTCCAGCAAACAGCATCACTAGTAGTAAACCATAATCACGAAGAAAATCACTACTGGCAATAAGGAATTGGGTGGTGCCGGGTAAGTTCTCACCCATGTGTTCAAATTGACCAACAATTTTAGGCACAACAGCAGTCAACAAAATAGCAATAACCCCCACGGCAACTACTGTCATGATAATAGGGTAAACTAACGCTTGGATAAGTTGCGAGCGCATTTGTTGGCGCTTCTCAGTATAATCAGCCAAGCGATTAAGTACTTTATCAAGGTGACCTGATTTTTCTCCAGCAGCCACCATAGCGCGATAAAGGCGATTAAATATTTTTGGATATTCCGCCATGCTTTCAGACAAACCGTAACCTTCAGTCACTTTAGTGCGAACACCCATGATCATGCTTTTGATACGATTTTTCTCACATTGCTCTGCCACCGCCATTAACGACTCTTCTAACGGTAAACCTGACTCAACTAAAGTGGCCAATTGACGGGTAATTAAAGCTAACTCTGATGCAGAAACTTTACCACTGCCACTTTGGCTAAAACTAGACGATGAACCCGCTTTATCAGCCGCTTTTTTATTCGTCAATGTGGCAGTAACTTCGGTTGGCATTAAGCCTTGATCACGCAGTAAACCGCGTACTTGTCTAGCCGTATCACCTTCGATAACGCCTTTTTTAGTTTTACCTCGACTATCTACCGCTTGGTATTCAAATGCTGCCATAATTACTTAAATTATTTAAATTAGTTACTTATTTAGATTCGGTTAATTCACTCTTGAATCAACATACATCCATTAGAAAATATTTACGCTTTACTTTTTATGCACTAGTCTTCACGAGTAACGCGTAAAACCTCTTCTAATGTCGTTCTTCCTAACATGACTTTATCAAAACCATCTCGACGAATACTTGCATTGCTATGACGAACACATTTTTCGATAGCTTGCTCGCCTTGGCCATTATGAATAAGCTCTCGCACTTTTTCATCAACGGGCAATAACTCATGGATACCCATTCGGCCACGGTAACCTTTAAAGCTGCATTCTATGCAACCAACAGCACGATAAATCACGGCTTCATTATCTTCAGGTAAAGCTAATAATTGCCTTTCTTCATCATCAGGTAGATGGCTTTCACGACAATGAGGACAGATAGTGCGTACGAGTCGTTGAGCCAAAACACCGAGTAAACTAGAAGACAATAAAAATGGCTCTACGCCCATATCTTCCATGCGTGTTATCGCACCTGCAGCCGTATTCGTATGTAAAGTCGATAAGACTAAGTGACCCGTTAAACTTGCTTGCACTGCAATTGCCGCAGTTTCTAGATCTCGTATCTCACCAACCATAACTACATCAGGATCTTGGCGTAGAATAGCACGTAAACCACGAGCAAAAGTCATATCAACTTTTGTATTTACTTGGGTTTGCCCTATGCCTTCAATGGCATATTCTATGGGGTCTTCACAGGTTAAAATGTTACGTTCTTTAGCATCAATTTGTGAAAGACCTGCATACAAGGTGGTACTTTTACCTGAACCAGTTGGCCCTGTTACTAAGATGATGCCGTGAGGTTTTTCAATGAGCTTGGAGAAATTGGCACGGGTTACGTCTGTCATGCCTAGATCTTTCAAATCTAAACGTGCGGCATTCTTATCAAGTAAACGTAATACCACTCGCTCACCATGACCTGTTGGCATAGTCGACACACGAACATCAACCGCTCGACCACCAATGCGTAAAGAAATACGACCATCTTGTGGGATACGCTTTTCAGCAATATCGAGTTTCGCCATGACTTTAATACGTGAGACCAGTAAAGACGCCAACTTGCGGTTTGGCTTAAGCACTTCTCGCAAAACACCATCCACACGAAAACGTATTTGTAAGGTATTTTCAAAGGTTTCAATATGGATATCAGACGCGCTTTCTTTAATAGCTTCACTGAGCATGGCATTGATCAGTTTAATAATTGGCGCATCATCTTCATTTTCTAATAAATCTTCACTTTCAATAAACTCATCAGCAAGCGAGTACAAATCGACTTCATTGCCAATATCTTCCATCATTTGTTGTGCTTCAGAAGAGTCTCTCTGATAAGCCTGAGTGAGCAGTAATTCAAACGCTGAAAGAGATAGATAGTCAAACTCAAAGGGCGCTTTAATGATACGGCGCACTTCTAAAACAATATCAAAATTAACGTCAGTCAAGCAATGTAAGATATAACGGCCCGTTTCTTCATCGGTTGATATAAGCACACTGTGGCGTTTAGCAAACGCAAACGGTAATAACCAAGTGCCACTCACTTGAGATTCAACTCGTTCATCCACCTCTGTTGCTTCTATTTCATCAGACATTATTGCTTCTCTTCCGCAGCAACGCCTTCTGTTGATGTCGGTGGTTTAGGTAATTCCGTACCTTTGTCTTCAAACTTTTGCTGATACTCATCAAATGACGGTGGTAAGGTCAGGTTATCTTGCCACTGCGGTAAGATTGGCATATTTTCGTTACTCATTAACGATAAGCCTTCCTCATGTTTACGGATTTGATCAGCACGAATATAGTTATACTTAGATTCACTTATTTCTGTCATTAAAGCAGAGTCTCGAACAATGGTAGCGCGTAAAAAAACCATTAAATTACGTTTACGAGTACTGTTGCTGGTTGATTTGAATAAATGACCTAAGATTGGAATATCACCAAGAATTGGCACCTTTTGCACACTTTCTTGCACGTCTTCATCAATCAAGCCACCTAATACCACTGTATCACCGCTTTCAGCCATTACAGTAGTTTTGATTTCTCTTTTGTTGATTGAGATATCAACCCCAGTAGTACCACTCACCGATGACACTTCTTGCTCAATAACCAATTGAACAGCATTACCTTCATTAACCTGTGGAGTTACGCGAAGCTTAATGCCTACTTCTTGGCGATCTACCGTTTGGAATGGATTAGAGTTATTACTGCCCGTTTGAGAGCCTGTAATAATTGGCACTTCTTGACCGACAATAAAATAGGCCTCTTCGTTATCTAAGGTAGTAATGCTTGGCGTAGCAAGAATATTTGAATTAGTATCACTGCTGACCGCGTTGACAATAGCGCCCCAATCATTTTTAGCAATACCAAACATCATACCGCTAACATTGCCGAGCACTTGAGCAAGGATGCTATAGTCGCCATCAGTCGAAGGGTTAGTTGTCGTTACAGGGTTACCGTTTGAGTCAATAGTTGTAACCGTATTGCCTGCCTCGCCTTCCGCAGCTTTTGCTCCTGCAGCCACTGCTGAAATACTAGCAGGACCATTAGTAAACTGAGTGAAACCACCTGCCTCGCTATACCACTGAACGCCTAAACTGACACCATCAGTTTCAAAAACTTCAACAATGATGGCTTCAACTAAAACTTGCGCACGACGCACATCTAATTGACGAATTACCGCCTCTAATGACCGCAACATATCAGGTTGTGCGGTAATAACGAGTGCATTGGTTGACTCATGTGCTTCAATACTTACATCACGTTTACTGCTGCTACGTGTCTTGGTTTTTGCCGTTTTAGTTTCTGAGGCAATTGAATCACTAACGCCTTGCAATACCTTAACTAAATCTTCCGCTTTCGAATACTTAAGGTAATAAACGCGTGTATTACCGTTACTCTCTAATTCACTGTCTAAACGTTTAACCAAGCGTGCAACTCGCTCTCGAGCTTTCACTTCGCCGCTAACAATCACGCTATTAGAACGATCATCAGCAACAATTTTAGGAATTAAAAAAGTAGGTTGACCTGCTTTACCACCGCTAGGTTTGTTCATCGCTTCGATGATACGTACCATTTCACCCGCCGAAGCATATTTAAGTTTGATAATTTCAACATCTTGATCACCCGCTCTATCAACACGTTCAATAATTTTTACTAGTCTATTAACCGTTGATGCCGTACCCGTTAACATAATCACATTTGCAGGGTCGTAGTTAACTACATTACCACCACCGGCTTGATCTGATAATTGTCTTAAAAGTGGTACTAATTCACGGACGGTAACATTCTTTACTTCAACAACACGGGTAACCATTTCATCACCAATGATATTACTTTTATCACCTACAACTGGAATAGCAGCTGTTTTCGCATCTTTATTACGAATGATTTTGACAATATTGTTGTCCATTTCGACGGCAGCATAACCATAGACTTCAAGCACATTGAGAAAGAATTGATAGTATTGTTTTTCAGTTAATAAATCATAACTACGCACATTAATTTTTCCCCGAACATTAGGGTCAACTATCATGGTTTTTTTCAAATTTTTACCAACGATATTTACGAACTCGGTAATTTCAGTGCCTTTAAAATTAGGAGAGTATTGCGCGGCACTTGCTTGACCAACGAAACATAAGCAATTGATGGCTATCGCTGTCGTTAGAATGAGTAAAAACTGTTTCATC
>OJGO01000297.1_pt1 | contig 20658 bp, 16 predicted proteins | sample 1594871 | NCBI WGS metagenome assembly OJGO01 (sample SAMN05416798, study PRJEB24817) | seawater metagenome | isolation source: Sea water | place: Canada:Atlantic | collected 2013-07 | reverse complement strand
ACCTAAAAAAGATTCTTTGGGTATACCTATTCTCATTTGAATTTCCTTAGTATATGTATGAATAATTTTTTGCTGACATGACTTGTATAAAATTAATACAATAAGTTGTTAAATTGCAAGATATATTTAAAGCATAGCCTACTGAAATGTTGAGCTTCAAACATTTTGAAATATTGTCTAGTCTGCTTGTATGCTATTAGGTCAGTTGATTGGGCTTTATTCGGATAACTCTTTAGCCAGAGGAAATCTCAAAAATCAGTAAAGCTTTATTTAGATGACTTTAGTATTTCTTCCATTGGGATAGAAGCAGCGCTCAATGCACAAACCTTTGAAGTGGTAATATGGAGTAGCACAAACGGGCAGCAAGTTAATTCTATTCTTCACTCGGGCAGTCAAGCATTTGGTGATACTTTATTAGGTTGGAATGATATAGCAATTGATTTGGGCAGCTTTTACGCTGTGCAATGGCGACCTTTATCAAGTAACTCTTCTTGGGCTGATTCTTTAGTCTTTTATTATGATAGTTCGCTTCCAAAAATCATTGATGGAAAACTTAACCTAATTAATGGCTTTGCTGGTCATAATACATCAAGTTTTAGTAACTTTTTACATCCGAGTTTAAGAGTTAACATTAACTCAACGGATATTCCTGAGCCATCGACTATTGCCATTTTCGCATTAAGTATTATGGGTTTAACAGCTCGTAAACTCAAAAAACGGTAAACCAGTCGACTTATCAAATAACTAAAGCATCTCTCACTGGTGCTTTTTTACTACCTATAATTCATTATGCAAAACCCACCCTAAAACAAACCTGCTATATAACAACAGCTTGGGCTTATTACCCATCCGATTAGAGCAAATTATGCTACAAACAATTCACACAAAATACTGTTCAAATGCGTTACGCAAAATACTCTATTAGATCGTTGTTCAAACAGGTTAATTATGAGAGCATTAAAATCACTAATGTCTTCAAAATTTCCTACTATTTATGCTCTTAACTAAGCAGAAACTCTACTCTTACATAAGATGGTCTAGTGATAATAAATTTGGTTACAACACATTTATTTTTCAATTACAGACAACAAAAGAAATTACGCAGGTACAAGACCTTGAGCTAGTTGAAATGCTCGATAGTGGTATTAGCGCATTTAAGAGCAATAATTTAAAAAACAACATATTAGGAGAGTTGAAATGCTAGTGACACAACGTATTATTGTAGTCATGTTTTTAGTGGTCATTTTTACTGGCTGTGCCTCACTCCCCGAGGAGATTAAGCATTCTATTGAGCCACAAGCCACTCTATCAACGAGTACGTTATCCAAATTAACTGACACATATACGCTTACGTCGCCTAAACTAGAAACGACTGCGGTTCTATTGCAAGATAGTGGCTGGGATGCACTGGCTCAGCGATTAGCATTAATTGAAACTGCAGAACACAGCATCGATATCCAGTATTACATCTGGAATTCTGATTTTTCTGGACAGTACCTAGCAAGCCGTTTGGTAGCTGCAGCAGATCGTGGTGTTCAGATCCGAGTGATGCTGGATGATATTAATCTTAATGAACGCGAGGATTTGCTGACCACTCTTGATGCTCATCCTCAAATAGAAATTCGCATATTCAATCCTATCCCCAGTCGCAGCGGTGCTGCTAAGTGGCTAAATGTATTAGGTGATTTTTCCCGTCTAAATCGACGTATGCACAATAAATCATTTAGCGTCGACGGTGTTTTCTCCATTGTAGGAGGACGAAATATCGGTGATGAATATTTTGATCTTTCTGATGAAATAAATTTCCGTGATCGTGATGCATTGGTAATGGGCTCAGTGGTTACAGATATCCAAACTAGTTTTGGAGAATACTGGAATAGCCGTTGGTCTTATCCTGTCAACTTACTGGGAGGTAAGGCTTTTGCAGAACTGTCCGTCTTAGATGAAGTGTCAGCTCCTCAATATAAGCATTACCCAACGTTGCCAGAAGGAAAGGAGTTAGCATACGATTTCTTAAAGGAGCTGATAGATGAAATGAGCTGGGTTAAAGCACGTTTTGTTTATGATCGACCAGTACCTGTTGATGAAGATAACACCAGTAAGCCAAAGGCTACGGCTAGGTTATTAAGTGAACTATCTCGTCGATCTAACCAAGAAATTTTATTAGAATCCGCCTACCTGATATTTGATGATAATCAACTAGATGAGTTACAAAGGTTGACCAGAAAAGGAGTTCAGATAAAGGCATTGACCAATTCAATGGCTTCTAATGACCTCGTCACTAATCATTCTGGCTATGCTGGCCGACGTAAGGATATGCTTGAACAAGGTGTTCAATTGTTTGAGTTAAAACCAGATACTGTTCTCTGTAAGGATTCGACTAAAGACTTATCAAAATGTGCCCCAACAACAGCCTACGGCCTTCATGCAAAGTCTAGTGTTTTTGATAGGGAGGTCGCCGTTGTTGGCTCTTTTAACTTCAACTTACGCTCAACCTACCTTAATACTGAATCCATTTTAGTCATTGAAAATCATAGCGTCGCAGAAAGTCTTGCTGATGATATAGAGCAGGCGATGAACGAAAATAATAGTTGGCGCCTTAATTTAATTGAAGGAAAACTCCATTGGTATTCCGGTGAAAAAACGTGGGACAGCGAACCAGAAACGGACCTATCAGAACGAATAAAATCACGTTTTTTACAATTGTTGCCGATAGAAAAATACTTATAAAGCAAGATAGGTATTGTCACAGGTTTATCGGTTGACATTCCAGAGCCATCTACTCATGCCATCTTCTCATTAGGTATTATGGGCTTAACTGCTAGAAAATTTTAAAATAATAACATTAGTCATGTAACATCTTCTGACTACTAAAATTATTAAGATAAACAGCACCATTTACTGGTGCTGTTTTTAATATCTAAAATCTGGAGTTCAAAAACCTATAATATAATAGCCAAGAAACAGAGTATTTTAATCATGAATTGCCAAGGCTTAATGAGTGGTAATTACAATTGAAAACAAACCACACACACTCAAACACAGACTACAGACTTGTTACATATATAATAACTCCATCTTAACTAACGCATATAACGAGTCTAGAATGAAAAGATTATTAATCGGTACTACTTTACTATTATCATTAACCGCTAATGCCGAGTTTATAGGCGAAGGCGGAACAACAGAAGTTACAACTATTAAAAATGCTATTGAATTAACAGACGATAGTAGAGTGATAGTTGAAGGCCACCTAGTAAAAAAATTGAAAAATGAACTTTACCTTTTCAAAGATAGCAGTGGTGAAGTAGAAATGGAAATAGATGATGAAGACTTTAGAAACATAAAAATATCATCTGATGATAAGGTTAGAATTACCGCTGAAGTTGACAATGACTGGACAACAACAAGCCTAGAAGCCCAGTATTTAGAATTAGCAAAATAAATAGAAAACTAAAGTCAGAATCAACAAGCACCATTTATTGGTGCTTTTTTGTTTGTATTAGGTTTAATTGATGGAGTGTTCATTCATCATTAGATCTTTCTAAATCTTTAATTAATCTAGGTATGTAACTTTCTTCATCAGCACTGAGTCTATGATTATCAGCAATATCTAGCGTTTCAGCTGCATTAGCAATAAATACTTTTAACGCTTCAATACGTTGAGAGAACCATGAATCATCGGAATGCTCCTTCATTTCTTCTTTCAGTATTATCCGTGCACCTGGGTGACTATAGAATGGCTCAGGGGGAATATGAGGAACAATATCACCAAAATTAACAACTCTATAGTGAGGGCCAATTATTTTATGATTTAATCCTACTCTAAAAGCCTCATTTCCTGGTCTTGGACTGGCAAACGTATATATCCCATATACTCTATATTTATTTTCTATCAACATACCTGCATAAAGAGAGCTTAACGCTCCACCAAGACTATGTCCTGTGATCCATATTTTTTTATCTTTCGAAAGCACACTATCTAACAAATTAGTAATACCTATAACCGCAGGGAAAAGAGAATCTTGAAAACCTTCATGTGCCTTAGTGTTTTTTAAGGGGCCTGGGTCATATACAGCCTGAAAGTTTGCGAACCAATCTTTTAAAGCGTCACTACCTCGAAAAACCACTACAATATTATCGGTATTCGACATTACATAACATTGAGTGTCTACATCTGGTTTTTTAACAATTTCAATTGCACCATTAAATTGATATCCCCAACTTTCAACAACCAAAGCTACTTTATTTTCATCTTTTTCATAAGCTAAATCACAAGCAATAGCTAAAGACAGTGATGTTTTTTCGTCATAAGATTCTGTCTGGTTTATTCCTTGAAACTTATCGTAATAATTCATAGCTACTTCCTTGAATAAAAATACATAATTCACAAAATATCATTTAGAACATGCCTCCATTAGTAGTGCCAATTTGTATCTATTTACCAGCTAATATTTATTACGAATAAATGCTAAAAAGTAATGTTAAAGCATAAAGTATTCACTTAGGCCTATTTACTCAGACCTATAAGTATAATTTTTCATTTATTAGAATCAGTAAAAAAATATAATAATTCAAAACAGCACATATAAAGGATAGTACTGATAATAACGTATGTGAATTATATTTTATTTCAGTAGTTTATTAGGCCACATCATTGGATGGAAATAACATTACTTGTTAAATTAACGTAATAAAAGAGTAAATATAACAAAGAGTTATATTTGCACATATGTCTATTTCTTTTACACTATTAAATTTAAATACAGCCATATCGAGCTATCCCCATGAAATTATAGACTTTAATAAACATGGTACAATTAATGCTTTTAGCCGGGATAACAATAACAAAAAATAAATCCCACATTAAGGGATATATCATTATGGAAGTATTATGAATAGTAAAATGTTAAAAAGCGCTGTTGCTGGTATAGCTTTATCCGTTAGTGGTTTAGCGAATGCTGGATTGATAAATGTAATATATACATCTGACTCTCAAGGGCAGGCAGATGCGAATGTTGCAATTGCTGCACAAGGTGGCACCGTTACTGAAATGAACGCTGTGGGTTTTAATGCATTATCTTCTGCTCAACTAGGGTCATATGATCTATTAATGGTTGGTTGGAAAGGCACGGGGTCATTCAATTTAGATTGGGACTCTGTTCTATTACCATTTATCCAAGCAGGTGGCGGATTAATTTTCGAAGCACCAGGAGAAATTGGCGATCTAACAAACACAGGTTTTACTATAGCTGAGCAAAATACACAGAATAACTTAGCAACTTACGATGATTTTTTTGGCAACGCTCTTTTTAGTAATACTCATATGTCGATTACAGCATTGTCATCTGACTGGACATGTCATTTAAATAATAATAGCGGTAATTGTAACCTAGCAACAGCCTCTTTTGGCGCAGGTCGGGCAATTATTGGTGGTTATGACTCTTTTTACCATGAAAATGGAACTACCGATTATATCATTAACCAAGCTAACTGGGTTACAAGTGGAACGGAAGTTCCAGAGCCTACAACCCTTGCTATCTTCGCTTTAGGCATTATGGGTTTAGCGTCACGTCGCTTGTCATTAGCGAAGAAAAAATAGTAATCAATCTGTTTATATCATTTTTTAAATGAGTAAATCATAAAGCACCATTCATACTGGTGCTTTTTTATTGTCAAAAATATACATATCTAATTCATTATCTTGCCCAAGCTAGCTGTTAGCCTTTTACTGAAGTAAAATGCAATTTCAAGGCATCAATAAACGCAATACTTCGCGGTGAAATGAATTTCCTACTTGGATAGATAACATGAAGATCAGCTCCTCCAGTGGCTCCTGATAGGTTAACATCATATTGGGGAGCATCCATTTTTCCCATAAATACCTTACAGTTTTATATGTTGCTCAAAAATCGATAGAAACTCATCCTTACGGTGACTAACTAATAACATGGTACTGTGCTTTTGTTCGGATAAATGTTCTAAAAAGTTAAGTACTCTATGTCGATTAAGTTCATCTAAACCTTGTGTAGGCTCATCTAAAATCAATAAATAGGGAGATTTAACCAAAGCTCTAGCAATTAACGCCAAACGTTGTTCACCATAACTTAAACTGCGAAAAGAACTGTGCTGATGCGCCAATAAGCCTATTTTTTCTAACCACTGTCGAGCTATTTCAATGGTATGCTGTTCTGGCTGTTGATAAAGGCCAATAGAGTCATAAAAACCCGAAAGAACTACCGTTAACAAATCGCCATTTACGCGATATTGTCGGTGTAACTCGGCACTGACAATACCCATGTCTTTTTTAAGCTCCCAAATACTTTCACCTGAGCCTCGTTTATAACCTAAAACATGAATGTCATTACTATAACATTGGGTGCAATCCCCAGTAATTAACTGCATTAAGGTCGATTTACCACTGCCATTTGGACCTGTGATCAAGGTATGCTGCAATGGTTTGATGTAAACATCTAAATCTTCAAAAACACTCACTCCTTTGTACTGCACTTTGCCTTTTGATAGTTTTACTAGATAGTCGTGTTTAAAGTCACACAACTCTTTCATGTTAGTTGGCCAAGGAACATTATCAGATACCGGCATTAACAATGCGTCCAACTGTCGCTTTGTTTCGTCGCTTTCAAGTTTGCCGATAACATCAAACTGCCCTCGCTCAATAAACGCGACATTATTACACCACGCAGGAATATCTTGTCGATTATTGAGCATAAGTAACACATTAATGCCTGTTGTTGATAAGCGCTCTAATGCATTTGAAAGGGCTATACAGGAAGCTTCATCTAAACTATCAAAAGGATTATCGCAAACAAGAAGCTCTACGCCATTGAATATTGCCTGTAAGATTAACAGCTTTCTCCCCTCACCTGTACTTAACTGACGATAACCACTTTCAAGTCGATGGGACAAACCAAACTCACTGATCAGCACATCATTGAGTTTATCTTCGGGCAAAAAGTCTTTAGCTTTAGTACCAATATCGTCAGCATCAGTATAATCTGAGGCATCCATTTTTAATTCATGCTCATACACCTCTTGCTGGCTTTCAAAAGAAACCATTCCAACTTTATCAGCATGGGGAATGGTAAACTCACCTACTGAATCTGGCTGTAAAGTGCCTGTTAAAAGCTGGTCAAGGTATTGCTTTCCAGAGCCATTTCGCCCCAAAACACACCAGCTGTCATTTTCAAGTATTTGCCAGCTTTTAATTGCTAACTTGGAGTGTTCAAAATTTGTAATGTTTATCATAAGATCGTCAGGCTCAACTCGAAGATTAATAAAAGTTATTGGATTAGTTGCATTAAATGTAATGATTTAGATTATGGTAACCTTGCTTTACACACTGTATCAATAGCTTTGTTTTATTAGATCAGTAAATTGCATGCAAATACACTACACACGAGTGTAAAAGGCATGTTATGAATCTACAGAAAACTGCAACAGCTCTCCAAAATACAGACAATGACAATACAGTGATTATGCTAACTCAAGACATACTCTGCTTAACCAAAAGCTCTGCAGTCTCTTGTTGAGCATGAACGAAAGATTTAATCTTTATATCTGACAAGGCTGCTTTTTCTTCAAGCGTATTCACTTTAACCACTAAATTAGCCTCAGGGTAGTAATCAAGTACAGACTCACAAATTATTTGCTTATTTTTTAATGTGTTAACCGTAATGATAATACTACTGGTTTGATCTACATTGAGTGATTCCAATACAGGGAGTTTATCTAAATGTCCAAAATAAGCATCATAACCACGCTTTCTCGCGAGTAATACATGCTGTAAATTATCAGAGATAATTAAAAATGTAGCCTCACGTTTTGATAGTTCTTTAGCGACAATTCGCCCTAAAATTGCAAAGCCACACACTATAGTATGATTAGTACTTTTCACCGTGGCGATATTATCTGCTTCAAAATATTCGACCACAAAAATTGATGCTATTTTATAAATATTATTGACCATGAAAGGCGTTAGAATCATAGATAATACTGTAATCAATATCAGGAAACTGCCTAACTCATCTGCAATAATATGTTGATTCATTGCCAGAGCAAAAATAGCGAAAGAAAACTCTCCTACTTGGCATAAAGCAACAGCAGACTTTATTGAGTCACTTTTATTCATCTGCTTTCTCATCAGCATATAAATAATGATCGCTTTGATCATCATAACCAATACTAAAATCCCCAACACCCAATGTAAGTGGCTGATAAAATATTCAATATTAATTTTTGTACCTATTGAAAAGAAAAAAGCCCCTAAAAGTAAATCCTTATAAGAAGAAATATCAGATTCTACTTTTATGTGAAACTTAGTTTCAGCAATAATCATACCTGCGATAAATGCGCCCAATGAATAGGTAAAGCCCATTTCATGAGCAAATAATGATGCGCCTAAAACGATGGTAAAAACAGAGCTTAAAAACAAATCTTCCATTCGCGCTTTCGACGAGAAATGCAGTAACCAAGCAATGATTTTTTTGCCCAGGGTAAACATGAAAATAATAATGCCGCTGGCATATAACAATGTTTTGAATAAAACATCTGTCAGTGATAGTTCATTATTCGAAAGAAAACTCATCAGCAATAAAATAGGAATAACAGCTAAATCTTGAAAGACTAAAATAGCAACAGACCTTTCACCATAAGGGGTAACAATATCTTTTGATTTTTTAAGGTAAGGTAATACGATCGCCGTTGAAGACAAACTAAATGAAAGCGCAATAATTAATGACGATACCGCATCCAGAGTAAAAGCATAAAACGCTATGATAAAAATAATTAAAGCGCTAAACGTCATTTGCATAAAGCCATTATAAAATATCAGCTTTTTCATTTTATCCAATTTAGAAAAAGACATTTCTAAACCAATAGTAAACATGAGAAAAACTATACCGAATTCGCCAATGAGCTCGAGAGAATGAAGATTTTTACTGCCATTAAAGTCGAAAAGAGTGCTCACCACAGTGCCAGTTATAATGTAGCCAATGATATGAGAAACCGAAAACTTGGTTAGTACAATATTTATAATACTAGCAATTGTCAGCGATATGGCGATGATTACAAGGATAGAGTCCATTATGTCTCCCGAAGTGAACTTAAAAAGTCACATCAATAATTTATCAATGGTTATGTAGATGAGAAAATATTGATGAATTTATTTACTTATTAGTCCTTGCACATTACAGACCAGTAAAGTCACAAAGAAAACAGTATGGAATTAACGTTAAAACTCAATCACTTAAAATAAAAACTTAAATTTAAAAAGAGAGTATAAATGATGAAGGGATAATTGATTGTTTATTTTGAAGCAATAGCACCGCTATGGTGCAAATTAATGGTCTGGGCCATTGATTTTATTAACATTATAAATGACGGCCTATTAACTTACTTGCAGCCAAATAAAAAGCCTGCATTTAGCCGGGCTATTAAGTCAAACTGTGGCTATTCATCATGATGAATAGCCATTTGTATTTCTACAGCCCAATAAAGTCGTGTATAAATTTAAGCTTTGAGGTTGTAATTCGTACGAGGAGTTATTTTAAATCATACACTTAAAGATGATTTCTTTTGAAACAATCATGCCTAATTAAATTTGCAGTATGCCGAAAAAAGCAATCGAAAGTGACTGCCCAGTTCCAAAAGCAGTCTGTTAGGAGCTTCCAATATATTGAGAGCTACCATGCGTTTTTTGAATAGCTTCAAAATAAACTGTAATTGCATGATTTAACTAGTCCTTAAGTTTATTTGAGAAATCAACTTTAACTCTATATGGTTTTTTAAGCTCTTTGTCTAATACTCTTAATACTATGCTATCCCCTTTGTCTTCTAATATAGATATTGATAACTTCTTGGTGTTAATTTTACGACCTATACCTTTCACTTTAAAATAAACTCCCCAATCACGAATAAAAGATTCACGATTTCTTTTGCTCAGTGTAATGGAGAAGTTTTCACCTTTGTTTTGAAGTTTATATAGGTAAATTGCCCCATTCTGACATAATGCACCTGCAAAACGGTTATCGACTCTTCTAAGAAAATAATAGCGGTCAAAAACTTTAAAAGGCGTGGTATAGCTAGGTTTGGCCTTGCCAAACTCTTTTTGGGAATGTTTATAATCAACGAAACCAATTTCTTTGTTGGAATGTTCGTATTCAACGAAGGCAGTGTTTTTTATTGAAGAACAGAGGTTGATATTGGATAACATATCTTCTTCAAATATTTCATCTTTAATAGACACTACTTGAGAGTTAAGGGTGTTTACATTGTTATTGCTCAGAAATTTTGAATGTATAGGAGATAAAGTGTTGCTTATTGAGTCTATTATTATCTGTCTCGGCTGCTCATTATATGGGGTATATCTAGGGCACTTGTAGTTACTAATTTCTGGAGACCATTTCTGTTCGAATATTTGCTTATTATTGCTATTATCAATGAGTTCTAAATGAACAGTGCCTTCATTTTCTGTAATAAATAATTTGCCTGAGGCTACTCCCGATTTTTTCTCTGTAGTTATTGTATAAGAGCCTTCAGTTCCTGTAAAAAAGTAATCATAATTGCCAACTCTAACCTTTGGCACTCCCCAATTTAAAATATATTTAAGGTCAAACGGGTACTCATCAACATCTCCAATAAGCTCTAATGGGCCTGTTAAGTTGATCTTATATTTTGGTACTTGAATTTCATTGCCACAAATAGTGCCACGCTTGAATACTATATTATGCTTTGCCAAAATTTTGTTTTCTGGCTTATTTCCGTAAATCCTATCTGTGGCGGCTTTTGATAATATAAATATTAAAAACAGTGCTAAGACAAAGGCTGCAATCAAACAATCACCTTTACCTGTACTCTCATTATTCTTCTCTGGTAATCCCATTTTGCGTAAGCCCACTGAGAGGTAAAGTAACCAGATAGAAGCAAACCACAATACAAACCCTATTCCATAACCATAAACAGGAGAAGAAGTCGGAGCTGCACTTAATACAATTTTATGAAAACGCATTACATCTAATGAAAGTACTAACGCTATGACGGATGATATAGAGGCAATTCTACTCCCAATAGTTTGCTTCAAAAATGCATAAACAAAAAAAAGGTTAGCGAACCAAGCGAAGTTACCTACTAATGGGCCTTGCCAGCCACTCAATAATATATCAAAGCCTAGAATGGAGGTGTCATTGTACAAAATCAACGCATTGAAAAATAACGACAGAAACCATAAAGCTCCTGCCAGAAGTGCGATTTTGTTAGCCCAGAAATTTAGACGAATTAAGTTTTTTTCTTCCATGAACTTCTTGAATCCTGAATTATTTAGCTACTGCTACACATTCATATTTTGATTAGTCGCAGTGAATATCTAGTTACGAAACGATTATTTCCTAGTAACCTAAATACAAACTTCCGCTTCTTGCTCGTAAGCAGACACTAAGCTTTTCAACTCGTTACGTCAACAGTGCGATTAAATAAGATATTCACGATTGAAACTAAAGCTTAAAATATCATGTGCCGAATATATCCTGTTTGCTATACCAACACGTTGTGCAGGAGTAGTAGGCTCGTCACTACTTCTTTTATCTTTTAAAGACTTTTCGTTGGTACGACAAAAATTGTTATAAACACGCATAATTTCAATAAGCTTGCACATCCAGGTAGGGTTATAGCCTGCATATGCATTCCAGCGTTTTGAGTTTGTAGCGCTGGTAACAGGTCGTTCTAGCATGTTAACCAGCCTCCGCAATACTTGAAACCAGTTATCAACACCATTAAGCGATGTTGACTGTAAGATCATTGATGCTTGCTCAATTGAATCAGCATTAATTCCAGTCAACGGCTGTACGGCCACATAACGAGAATTAGGGTTAGGGTTAATAAGCCACTCTGAGCGCTTACCTGGTTGCGTTACAGGTCGGTCAAACTGTGTCTTCCACATACGTTGCCATAACTGCTTCTCTGATTCATCAGGGTAATCAGCTTGCAGGGCTAATGCTCTTGCCTTTAGCTCTTCAGTCATACCCGCGTCTAATAAATTAGCACCACCACTTTTATCGGTAGTTAGAATGTATGCATAAAGTCTATCTTGGGCAATCATATCTTGGAATACAGATGGAAAACCAACTTTAAAACCACTGTCGTTATCTAAAAAATAGATAAAGCTTTCGCAATCACCTAATAAGCTTTTAACCTTTTCAAAATGAGCTAGCGTACTATAAGTTTGATGAACTAAAAGCCCTTTGCGTGGCATTTGTAACGGGACATTGATGAAGTTGTTATCTGTTGGCGATTCAACTTCATCATCCGATAGTACATATTGACCAAAGCGCCTGTAGTACCGAGGTTTATCACCTTCATTCTTTCGCTTATATTCACTCTTTATATAGCCTGAATCAGATGTTGGGTCGAAATTCACTGTTGATGCCAATACGTAACCAGATAAGTTATCTACCGTGGATGTATTAACAACCCTAGTAGGCATTGGTGTATGTGTATCATTCCAGTTAGATAAGTAATATTGACGGTCACAGCTTAATATTGGCGCAACCTCTGCGAAGCGACTAGTTAAAGAAGCTTCGTGAAAGCGGCTAAACAATAAAGATTGTTTATAAAAGAAGTCGATCTTATCGTATACAGTTTGAGGATTCAGACCAAGTACATCTGCCTGTCTGTTGACGATACCTTTATTTACGAATGCTAAGTACAGAGGCTCATTTACATCTCTGCGATAATGTTTTTGCTGGGGATCTCGAACTACTGAAAAATTCTTACCGCATGATTTGCATTGATAACGCTGTGAGCCAAGCAAAGGCTGAAGCTCTATCTTAATTTTCGGTTTGCGATTATTAGTACCTTTAGGAACTTTGGGAGTAGCCCACACCCTTGTCTTTCTAGTTAAGCCATTCTTTTTGTAAACATCGGGGTGACTATAAATTCCTTTACCTACATTACAACAACCTTTTAAGCTATTGGTACATGAAGGCTCTGTGGGGACACCAATAGAATTATTGCGAATGCATTCTTGAACAAATGCTCTGTTGTTAATCATTGTGAAGCTTTCATTACACAACTGACATGTCAGCAAATGTGATTCAATCCTTTTACTATAAGTAAGCTTATAATCATTACCTAAGCCTCTGTGGGGTGTTTTATCAGGCTTTAAGCGTGGATTTTTAGCTGGTATACCAAAATTACCGCAATCAGCATTTTTACAAAAGTTAAGCTGCACCATATGGCCCGTTACAGGGTGTTTGTAGGCGCGTGGTATGGTGATAGCTTTAGGCTCTCTGTGTTTTACTTGTTGAGGAGTATGCTTTAGTGGTTCGATTGAGCTATCTATTAACTTGAAGTATAAAGATGCGGTTAAGTTAGCATCAACATATGCGCCATGGATTTTTCTAGAAGATGTATCAATTGAATAACGCCTGCAAGCATTGTTCAAAGAAATTTTATTCACACCTAGAACTTGCTTAGCTAATTCCATAGCACAAGTTACCTGTTTGCAATGTGTGACTAAGGATATATTTTTGCCAATATGACGAAACTCAGACTCTATAAAACCAATATCGAACGATTTGTTGTAAATAACTAAGTGAGAATCTTTTAGAAATGATAGTAAGTTATCAGCGATATCTTCAAATTTTGGTTTACCGATCCGGCTTGCATCAGTAATACCATGAACTTTTAAAGCGCCTTTGTTAGAACTTTTACCAGCCCCTTCAAGGATTGATTGAATAACTGACCCTGTAGGGTTTCCAGAAACATACTCAATACAAGCAATATCAATGACTCTATGATTGCCATTCTGTGGGCTTAAGCCTGTAGTTTCAATGTCTAGAAAGACGGTACGTTCATTATTCATCTATACTCCTCTAATAAATAGTATAGTGAAAAACTCATAAAATCAAAGTTAAGCTGTTGTTTTATATATATTCCTCGTACGAATTAGGTAGATATTAATAGCTACAGCCCTTATGTTTATAGGATTCTATACAAAAAATGGCTATTCAACTTATTGAATAGCCACAGTTTGACTTAATAGCCCGGCATTTAGCAGGCTTTTTATTAACAATAGTTTGAATTACTCATTGGTATTAATATAACCTATTGCTCTGTGACTTGATAAACTGTCACTGTTCCTGATACTTCATTACCAATAATTAATAATGGCTTACTCGTTGGACTATCGATAGCCGATATAAACTTTATACTTTCAGGTCCTAAATCACCCGCCCTATTTACCTTAGTGCAATCCATACCTTCAGAGCTATCACAAGGATCAACTAAATCATCATCCATTTCATAATCAACAGTAAAGTCACGGTTGTTATAATGTGTGACGAAAGCCGTTTTAAAGGGATTAGTAATATCATAAACAAATAAATCACCCGCACGCTCTTGTGCAATAAAAGCGTAAGTTCTCCCCGCTATTTCACCCACATCGATGGCTTCGGGCTCGCCACCTTTATCATCAGAGCGGTTATCACCTTTATTTTTCGTATGTGCTGCATTGAAGTTATTACCTAAGATGGCTGAAGAAATTTTACCAAAATCATCACCTGAATCGAAAACCAAATTTGCATTTTGATCCCAAATTGAAAATGATCGAGCGCCATATGCAAATAACTTCTCAAACTCACCATCTTTATCTTCATCACCTAAAGCCATGGTAACTTTCAAACGTCCTAAGTAGTTTTTACCGCCCGAATCATCATATTGACTTTGAAGTTCACTTGAGAGTGTTTGATTTAATTCGTCGGAATCAATAATGTCTTTAACACGAACTTCTTCAGAGAAACCGTCGTAGTCTCTAGCATCGCCTTCGTTTGCTGAAACGATGAATGTTGTGTCATTCCAAGTATATGATGCAAGCGTATCGGGTTGATACATACCATAAAGGCCCTTAATACTTTTAAACTCTGGCACTTCATCTTTATTAGTAAAATCGAGCTGATACTTACCCCAATCTTTATAACCAAGGGCTTTCACTTCAATGGTTAACTCTTCAAGGTTAATAATACCAATGGCATTGTTTTCTTGCAGAGATACAAAAGCCATTTTACTGTTACTTGAGGTAGTAATATATTCCGGCTCTAAATCTTTAGCGACGGTATTTCCCGTAGGCCCCGCAAACTTAACTCCTGCTTTAGACAAAATAGCCAAGCGCTTGGCATCGGTATCAAAATCTTCTGGCACTAAGTTATCATCGCTAAAAACGATGTCAGTGCTCAAATTAATTGTTTTGGCAACATTACTCGGTATTGAATCAATAACAGAAATTACTGAGATAGATCCCTCAGGATCATTGCTATAATCGGGATTTGGCTCACCTTCATTAGCCACTAATACTTTACTACCATCAGAAGTAAAAGTGACCATATCAGGTAAAGCGCCAACTTCTACTGCTTTAATAAAAGTCCCTTCCCCGAGTGAATTTAAGCCATAAAACAAGATAGCACCATGGGCTTGTTTAACTTCACCTTCAACAGCTATGGCTAATAAATCTTTTTTAATCGCAATGGAGTTAACAGCGCCTAGCGGTATGTCTTTTTCAACACCTGCATTGTTTGTTACTGACACACTCAGTGGAAAAGTAAATGCGTTTGAGCTTAAACTTTCATCAGCAATCGGATTAGCAACTTCAGTTGTTGATAGGTTAGTTAAGCTAATCACTTCTATTTGATTGGCAGCGCCATTAATGGCAAAAGCAGCATTTGAACTCTTATGAAACTGTACTATTTCTGCCGCACTTTTGCCGTAAATCCCCGTAGCAAAGCGGCCAACAACTTCAATATTCAGAGCGCGAGGTAAACTTTTACCATCATTGCCTGCACTACCTATAGCACCAGCTGCTCCTTGTTCGCCATCATCTCCGTCACTAACACAGCCTGTTAACGCCATTGATAACGCCAGCGCTAACACCCCTGTTTTATAGTTATTATTTTTAAACATTATTGCCTCAGTTTTGTCTCATTATTTAAATGAAACAAGGTTAGGCAATCTATATGGCAGAATAATGAATTAACGATGAAAGAAAAATGACAAACCTAGAGAATTATTCTTCCATATGTGTACTAAACTCTTTGTTTACCCATTGGTCTCGCCCCTGACTTTTTGCCAGATATAGCGCTTGATCAGCCACTTTTAGCACTTGATTTATAGTTATCCCTTCACTAAATTGCGTGATAAAACTTGAGCCTATGCTACATGTTAATGAGAGTGATGCTTGATTGGGCATGCTTACCAATCTGATATTATCGAGAATTCGCAGTATTATTTTTTCTAATTCATCGTTCGATACATTTTTTAAAATAATAGCAAACTCATCACCACCAATACGCGCATGAAAGTCACTTTTTTGTCTTAGCGCCTTCGAAACGGCATTAACAACCGCGACTAAACACTCATCACCAATATCATGCCCAAAGCAATCGTTAATCGCTTTGAAATGGTCTAAATCATAAAAAATTAACGCAATGGGAAATGCCGGATTTGTATCATTTATCATTGCTTTACTAACCTCATCAAAATATCGTCGGTTAGCAATTTTTGTCAACGAATCGGTATAGGCTAATTCGTTGAGTAGCAGCGTTCTTTCTTCTACCTTCAGCTCGAGTTCTTTAGTGAGATTATTTGAGCGTTTTAAGGTAAAAAACATACAGAATAAACCAATCACAGAAAAAGAAGTAAACATCACATAAGCGTAACCAACAGTCATAGCGACATCATCAGTATCGGCGGTTAATGGAATAGTAATATCAAGAGCACCTCGAACATCCCCTACCTTCCAATCTTTTCTAGGGCTAGATGAGTGACTATTATGACAACCTATGCAGCTTTCCTTCATAAAGATTGCTTCGGCACGACGCAAGACAGGTAGTCCATTAAGTGTTTCTACCCGTTCAAAAACATTATTTTTTGTTGATAGTTTTTCCAGTGCATCTTGTTGAAAATCATCCTGTGGACCTGCTGATTTTTTTCGTCCTTTAAAAGGGTATTTACTGTAAGTACTGAGAATGAAGCCTTCTGATGGTCTCGATATTGACTGTCCTAACTCAATAGCAAAAGTAGCGGGATTAGGAATGGCTAGGTTATGGTCACGGTAATTAGCTTGCACGTGAATATCGGGGTGTAATCTTATTTTGGCAGCTGCATTAAGACTGTAAGACACTCTGGCTTGGTTAATGGCAGAAGCCAGAACTTCAGCAGTCGTTGAGGCAAGCGCTCTTGAAGCTGAATATTCCAACTTTTGAATAGCAATTAATGAAATGATGGCCATTAAAATAAAGAACAATGCAAAGAAACTCAGCACTTTATTTTGTGAACTACTCATAAGAATGAAGTAAACCTTATAATAATCAAAACAATATTAATCAGATCAATTAATTGTTCACTTAGCGAGAATTAAAATGCTTAGAAGCAAGGCATTGATTGAAGAGAGTGGCTATTCAAGAGAATATGCCCCTGCATTATCTAACAAGCTACATCCATCTAGCGCCCTTGTCAAAATCAATAACGCCGTATGTAAACCTTTAGCTGTTATTAGGTACTTATTCTCCATACGTAACAAACTTAACTCTATAAAGACAGAGAACACTATTTTAAAAATTAAAAGCTAATAACAATAGGTGAAATTAGCTTTTAAACAGCTCACCCTTTTATTTTTCAGCGGCAACTTTACGCGCTTGATGCAGCTTTTTGTAACTTTCAATCAATCTTAAGTGTTTATCTAAACCTTCTAGTTCCATGCTCGTTTCTGTTAAACCAAAGAACCTTACTTCGCCATAAACCGAACCCACAACATTGATCATATTTTCTTCACCAAACATTCTGTTAAAGTTACCTATATAATCTTCAAGTTCCATCTCTTCATCAAGAGTGACTTCAAGAACAGCATGAACTGCTTGATAAAATAGACCACGTTCAACGGTATTATCATTATATTGTAAAAATTCTCCCACGAGCTCGGTCGCATCTTCAAGAGCGCCAAGCGCTAAGCAGATTAGAATTTTAAGCTCTAGAATAGTTAGCTGACCCCAAACGGTATTTTCATCAAATTCAATGCCAATTAAGGTGCGAATATCAATATAATTATCTTGCTGGCTATCTTCTAAACGCTCAAATAAACTGGTTAATTCATCTTCACTCAAGCGATGAAGGTTTAAGATATCTTCGCGGTAATCAAGTGACTTATTAGTATTATCCCAAATCAAGTCTTCTACCGGATATACTTCAGAGTAATCGGGTACTAAAATACGACATGCTGTAGCGCCCAGCTGATTAAATTCGGCAATATATACTTCTTTGCCTAAGTCTTTCAAAATAGCCATCAAACCAGCATTTTCTTCTTCATTAGTGCCAGAAAAATCCCATTCAACGAACTCATAATCATGCTTATCACTAAAGAAGCGCCATGAAATAACACCTGTTGAGTCAATAAAGTGGTCAACAAAGTTTTCTGGCTCAGTTACCGCCATGCTATTAAAAGTCGGTTTAGGTACATCATTTAACCCTTCAAAACTGCGACCTTGTAAAAGCTCTGTTAAGCTACGCTCTAGCGCCACTTCAAAACTTGGGTGAGCGCCAAATGAGGCAAATACACCACCCGTTTTAGGGTTCATCAGGGTGACACACATTACTGGAAATTGACCACCTAACGAGGCGTCTTTTACTACAACAGGAAAGCCTTGCGCTTCTAAGCCATCAATGCCGGCCTGAATAGCTGGGTATTTAGCAATAACGTCTTTAGGTACTTCTGGTAACACAATTTCTTCAGCGATAATTTGTCTTTTAACTGCGCGTTCAAATATTTCTGATAAACATTGCACTTGCGCTTCAGCTAAATTGTTACCTGCACTCATGCCATTACTTAAGAACAAATTCTCAATAAGATTTGAAGGGAAATACACAGTTTCACCGTCTGATTGACGGACATACGGAATTGAACAAATACCACGCTCTGCCATACCTGAGTTTGTATCAATGAGGTTTGAACCACGTAATTCATCTTCCGGGTTGTAAATAGCTAAACAATAGTCATCTAAAATAGCGCTTGGCAGGGCATCATCAGCGTCCGGTTTAAACCATTTTTCATTGGGGTAATGGACAAAATCACTGGTGGCAATTTCAGTACCAAAGAATTGATCATTATAAAAGAAGTTACAGTTGAGACGCTCAATGAACTCACCTAAGGCTGAAGCAAGCGCGCTTTCTTTTGTTGCGCCTTTACCGTTGGTAAAACACATAGGAGATGCTGCATCACGAATATGTAGAGACCAAACATTCGGTACAATATTACGCCACGAAGATATTTCAATTTTCATACCAAGATCAGCCAAAAGCCCTGACATATTGGCAATAGTTTCTTCTAGTGGTAAATCTTTACCTAATATAAAGGTGCTAGCGCCATCTTCAGGTTGCTGCATCAACATTGCTTGTGCATCTTCTTCAAGACTTTCAACAGCCTCGACTTTAAATTCAGGTCCCTGCTGCACAACTTTTTTCACGGTACAGCGATCGATAGAGCGTAAAATACCTTGTTTATCTTTATCAGAAATACTCTCTGGCAATTCAACCTGAATTTGAAAAATCTGATTATATCTGTCTTCTGGGTCAACAATATTATTTTGTGATAAACGAATGTTTTCCGTTGGAATATCACGAGAATTACAATATACCTTAACAAAGTACGCCGCACACATCGCTGATGATGCTAGGAAATAATCAAAAGGACCCGGTGCTGAGCCATCACCTTTATAGCGAATAGGCTGATCTGCGATGACAGTAAAGTCATCAAACTTGGCTTCAAGTCTGAGGTTGTCGAGAAAGTTAACTTTGATTTCCATTGATATAATTCCGAAGTTGTCTGCAGCCAATCGAAAGATTGGTTCTAATGGTGCTAATTATCGGATTTTTTGCGGCAATAGTCTTGGGTTAATTAACTAATAATCACACAATAACGAAATAAAGTGGCGAATATGCTATTTTCAGCGTAAATAAGCTTTTAGGTAAGCTGCAAATACGCCTCAAAATGAGTAGGCGTTGTAGTCATTGATGTCATAAAGAAGAGAGCACTCGCTATGCTTGATAAAATATAACAAGTTAACCTTGCTTTATCATGCGAAGAGATTATCATCATCGCCTTTAAAATATCAGCAACATTTTTGGCTCTTCATGGAACTCTCCACTTACTTCATCTATCTTAGCATCTCTATCATTGCATCAATAAGTGTAGGGCCTTCAGTGGTGTTGGCTGCCGCTAACGGTATCAATTTTGGTCGTAAAAAAGCACTTTCGGGCGTACTGGGGCATGTCTGTGCCATTTTAATTTTAGCAATCATTTCAGCCTCAGGTCTTGGTAGTCTTATTCTTGCTTCAAAAACCACCTTTTTGCTGATCAAGTACCTTGGCATTTTATACTTGTTATATATCAGTTATGCCATTTGGCAAAACAAAGGGACTTGGTCTTTATTAAATGAACCGCGCGATATGCCCTCAGGCTTAAGTTTATACCGTAAGAGCTTAATATTAGGATTAAGTAACCCCAAAGCATCAGGGTCTGTTGATCTTTCGCGATTAAATTTTGTTCCAGATAAAAGCGTTTTAATCGCGGCGAGTAGTGTGTAGCCTAGTCACTCTAAGCAA
>OJGO01000291.1_pt1 | contig 21043 bp, 16 predicted proteins | sample 1594871 | NCBI WGS metagenome assembly OJGO01 (sample SAMN05416798, study PRJEB24817) | seawater metagenome | isolation source: Sea water | place: Canada:Atlantic | collected 2013-07 | reverse complement strand
AAGAAAGTGCCGATATTTCAATCATAACGCTTCCTATAACCAACTACCCTTGTGAGTCGTTTGGTACAGTAAATATGTTACCTCTTGTGATGAAAAATCATCTGTTAGCGAGTAAAACTGAGCTTTGCATGGCTGATCTGGCAGTAAATAGACAAATTGTCATTCGAGATTTAGGAGAATCAGTCAAAAGAGATGTCGGATGGTTGAAATCGAATCAACGCATCACGGTGGATAATTTTGACCATGCTTTGCAAGCGGTTAAGCATGGCTTGGGTTATTGCCGAATACCCGAACATATTATTAAAAATCAACATGATCCAGATTTGGTTGTTCTCAAAGTAGAGCATTCAAATCGTTATCATGTGCCATTGCACCTAGCATTGCCGAAGGCCGATAAAACGGGCTCTGCGGCTAAATGTTTATATAACTTGTTATTGGCGTCAGTAAGTGAAAGGTAGAGATCATTATAAAGGAAGCGATAAGGTTTTCTTCACTGGCTGACGTTTGGTGTCACTATATGCACTGTTATCAGCATGTACCCCTCATATTTTCCCAAGGTTAAGTGCGCTATGGCATTAAATGGCACATATTTTATAGCACTCGCTATGCTTAACCTCTTGAGCATTATTGAATTTGTATTTGCTATTTCATGGCTGAAAAATTAATGCTGTTAATTTCACAAAAAAACACTAAAATACAAATGATAACACGAACAATTATCAACAGTATAAAGTGAAATCAAATGGAACTGACGTTTTTTTTAATCTGGGTTGCTTGCCTTTTAAGTTACTCTGCTTCAATAAATCAAAAACTATTCAATAAACCGCTCAACAAGCGATTTGCATGGAGTGGGTTTATTATCCTTCTCGGTGCTGCTTTTATCGCGGCATCGCAATGGCACATATCGGTTATTGCACTCTTTTATGTCTTAGCTTTGGTAATGACCTTTTGGCTTGTCATCATCTTTATGCATGGTCATATCAAGAATAAAAATTTTCCTACTGCTATTACCGCAGTGATGTTTTTATCAGTATTAGTGAGTGCAGGAGGGCAATATGCTGCATAAAACATTGGTGGCAATCTTAGCTGGTTGTCTACTTTCGATCTCAATTATGCTTAACCTTAATTATCTTTTACCGTTAAATATTGATCAAAAGTTGATTATTGGTTTATTAGTGGCTTTTCCTATGTGGGCGATTGCTATGGTGATGAGTTATTCATCTAAGTCCGCGAAACAAGCGTGGAAACGATGTGGTTACCCGTTAGTGGTTTCCGCGTTTATAAACGTTTTTTACTTTATGGGTTAAGCAATGAAAAAATACACACTGACAAACTTAACAGATGCACATGGCTGGATTGGTATTATTATTTCCAGCTTACTTTTTACGGTATTTTTTGCCGGCTCTATCAGTCTTTTTCGTGATGAAATCTATCAATGGTCTGTGCAGCCGACACAAGCGGTGGAGCAAGGTGAAATCTTATCAGTAAGTAAAATTATGCAATTGGCGGTAGCAGACCGTCTTTTTAATGCTAAAGAACACTTAACGATAATCCCACCTTCTGAAGAAAACCCTTACTACCAAGCCTATGTAGATTTAATTGAAGAAGAGGCAGGGCGGGAATATATCGGTTTGCTGATGGACCCCGTTAGCGGAAAAGTGGTCGGCGAAATTGATCAATTTATTTTGGCTGAATTTATTTATCGTCTTCATCGTGACCTAAACATTCCGTATGGTGTTTATCTGATTGGCTTTGTCACACTCTTCTTCTTTTTCATGGTGTTGTCAGGTATTTTGATCCATGTGAGAAAGCTAATAGGTAACTTCTTTCAGTATCGAGCGGAGTCTAATACGCGCAGTAAACTGTTAGATATGCACAATGTTATTGGCACCATTAGCTTACCGTTTACTTTAATGTATGCGCTTAGTGGTTTGATCTTTAACTTAGTCATTATTTACCAAATTGCTTTTGCCGTGATCTTGTATAAAGGTGATCAAGATGCGTTGTTAAAGGATGCTGGCGTGCGCAGTGTTGAAGTTGAATGGCAAAGTAAACCCCACCAGTATCAAAATATTGATCAATTAGTCGAACAATATCGTCTTGAGTTTGGTCATATGCCACAAGTAGTGCGCATGTATAACTATGGCGATCAAAGTGCAGCAATGCACTTGATTGGTCGAGTAGATAACATGTTTGCCCAACGTTATGAAGTGGCACTTAACCTCAGTGATAACTCGATAATTTTTAAAGATGATGCCGAGCAACATAGTGAGGTACGTCATGGTGTTGATACCTTAAGTGAATTGCACTTTGGTGGCTTTGCTGGCCTAGATTTACGTTTTATTTACTTCATATTGGGCATTGCGGTTTGTGTACTCATTGTTACTGGTAATATGCTATGGATTGAAAAACGCCAGAAACGTCTTAAAGCGTCACAGCGTTCAGTGAAAATTGTCACCCATACAACATTAGTCAGTACGCTGGGGATTGGTTTAGCTTGTTGCGTGGCCTTTTTAGCCGAACGGTTAATACCTGTGTCATTAATAAATCGCGCAGACTTTGTTATTTATGCTTTTGTGGGCAGTTTAGTATTATCTGCAATCGTGGCGGTTTTTGTTAAAAAACAAACATTGCTTGTGGGTGGTTTTAGACTTGCTGGTGCCGTGTTGTTATTCACTATATTTAGTGACTGGCTTATGTATAGTGAAAATTTACAACTACTCTGGCGTGCTAATGAACTAACTGTCTTTGATATGCAGGTAGGTTTAGCTGTTATCGCGGCTTTATTTACTTTTATTGCACATAAACTAGCAAAGAAGAAACCGATAATAGCAACTGAAATGAATGCTGAATTGGCTTCTGCTTAGTGAGAAGTTGGTGATAATAATGAAGAGTATGAGGCATACTCTTCATTATTAAGTGCAATCATCTCTCGAGATATCATTTACCAATTCATAAAAGAAAAAGGGCTATTTAAATTAATAAATAGCCCTTTTTTAGTGACTTGAATTCAACTAAGCATATCTAATACTAGATAAGTTACCTCTTAAAAAACACCTTGTAGGCTCACGCTGATTTGACGTGGAGCACCTAAACTCTGTTTCACGACTCGTCTTCCTGTGCCGAATGCGGCACCAGAAACATATTCTTTATCCAGTACGTTTTTACCAATGAGGTATAAACCAATAGATTCCCATTCATAACCCATTTTCATATTAACTAAAGTACGACTATCGTTTTGTAAATCGAAATTATCGTCGCCTTCTTGTAACCCTCGACTATATGGGTTCGTATCGGCATTTGAGCTGTCAGCGTAGTTCATACTAATATTGGCAAAAATGCCATTATTACCTGAATAAGTTGCGGCTAAATTTGCAGTAAACTCGGGTGAATTTTCAAAACTTCTTCCGGTTAAGTCAAAAACAGTAGGATCACCATTTGTTGGAATGGTAACGATAAAGTCAGTAAATTCAGTTTTTGCTTGCCCTAGCGAGGCAGAAATTTCTAACTCAGTTGATAGTTGATAAAAGGCTTCTAATTCGAAACCTTTTACCGTAGAACTTCCCGCATTTTTAGTTTCAGAGTCGAAAGAATTTTCTGAGAGCTGTACGTCAACTTGTTGATCTTCCCAATCAATATAAAAAGCATTAGCGTTAAACATTAAATCGCCATCTAGCCAAAATGATCGCAATGAAAATTCATAGTTACTGGTAGATTCTGAGCCAAATTGGTAAGGAGTTGATTTTGCGGTATTAACACCGACACCACCAGAGCGATAACCTTTTTGATAGCTAAAGCTAGTGGTTAAATCATCATTCCACATATAGCTAATACCAAGTTTAGGAATAAACTCATTAAAACTAGCATCAGTAACAGGCGCTACGTTACTTGCATCAGCGACAAAACTAAGCAGTTGTGAATTAATGCCATCAATAAGACTATTTAGTGGCGCCGGATAGCTGTTTGCGTTGGGTAATTCAGCTAAGTTTTCGACACTAACACTTGAGTCACTCGCATTATCTTGCACTTCACGATCCCATCTAAAGCCAGCGAAAATATTCCACTGCTCATTTATCTCGTAAGTAAAGTCAGCAAATAATGCCGTGGATTTAATTTCTTCGTTACCGGTATTTTGCGTATCAATTTTAGCGGGATCAAAATCTGCATATTGATTAATGGTAAAGTCAGCTGTTGCTTGATCTAAACCAAATCCATTCATCAACGAGGTACTCGAGAGACCCAATGACGCTAAAGAAACACTATTTTTTCCGCCGTATTTCCCAGCAAAATCTTGATCAAAGTAATAGACGCCGATTAAGCCACTAAGTCGGTCACCATCTAATGTCAGTCTAAATTCTTGGCTAAAGGTTTTAATACTCTCGTTGTTAAATCGTGTACCGCCGTCCTCAGGTCCATTGTCACTATCGAAATCATTCCAGCCAGCTGTTACGTCAGAATAGGTGGAAACTGAGGTAGCACTCCAAATATCACTGAGCGGGTAGTTTACTTCTAATGTTGTGATATCTGTTTCAAATACAGAAGTTTGTGGGTCATTGTTGGTGACAAAGCGTTGCTCAAAAGGATTGCCACCTTCAGGTACATTGACGGTTTCCGTGCCTTTATCTGTGGTGGCGCGAGTAAAACTCAGCTGCGCAGACAAATCAGGAATTGCGGTAGGGGTATATAATAGCTTTAAACGATACAGTTCATCATTCTTAAAATCAGCGTCTTCTTTTCGAGTGATGTTGTAATTATAGCCATCAAAATCTTCTTTCTCAGCACTAAAACGAAATGCTAATTGGTCTTCAATAAGTCCACCGCCAAAAGCAATAGCGGCCTCTTGTTCGCCATTCTCTCCTACTTGTAATCTATACTTACCTTTCCATTCATGTGATGGTGCAGCTGTGGTCATTATTATCGCACCAGCGAGTGCATTACGGCCTTGTAAGGTAGACTGTGGCCCACGCAGTACTTCAATTTGACTAGCATCCCAAGTAGAAAAACCATTACGAATAAGTCTTTCAGGTAAAGCTGCTGCATCAATGTAAACACTGGCTAAAGCACTAGAGCCTGAGCCAGAAACATTGAAAGCATCAATACCACGAATGTTGAAACTTCCGTTACTGGTAGATTGCACATTGGCCGTTTCGAATAGTACTTCGCTAATTTCGCCTAAATTTTGTTGATCAATTTTTTCAGCGCTAAATACTGCAATACTGGCGGGTGTTTCTTGTAATGTACGAGTAATTTTTTGGCCAGTGACCATAATTCTTTCGTACTCTTGGTTATTATCTTCGGCGAGAGCTGTTTGATGAGAAGCAATAGCAGTAAAAGTAAGCGCAATTGACAGTGCAATCTTGCATTTTTTAAATTGGTTGTTGTCTCTAGGTATCCCTTGCAGGGCAAGCTTGTTCATTGTTTCGTCCTTTACATGTTCAATAGTTAGTGTTGCATTAGTTAAAGCTGATCGAAAGTTGACGAGTTTCTATTTGCCGAAGCGTCTTGAACCCTATATTTCTTTAAACTTGGTAAGCCACCAGCCAGCAGTGTTTTAATTAAATTCAGTACGATTCAATTGATGAAATTAATTTTCAAATAGATTTTTTAAAAGAAAAATAACTCGCTTGCTCTACGTTCAGAGAAGCAGCGATATTTTCGTCTTTTAGGAAAGTTTCTTCTGTAATACTATGAAAGTGTAAATCTTAATGGTAATTGTTATTGTTTGCAATGAGGTGTAAGGAATATGTTATATAAATTGAACATAAATATTGTGATATAGAGGAGAATGTTATTTTTATCAGACATTTTTGGTTTTTTTGAAGAGAAAAACGAGTTTAAATAGCTATGCTAATCGATGGCGTGAGAAAAATGATGTACTGATATTCTTTATTGGCGGGGATAGATAAGTATCGAGCGATATTTTGTCATAATACCTAGATCGACAGAAAAAAAGCGCTTCAAAAACCTGAAGCGCTTTGGGTTTACATTTATTTAATTATGGTTGTTGTTTTGTTGGTGCTAAAACAATTTCACGAATACACACGTTTTGCGGTTGATTATATGCGTACGAAATTGCGTTAGAAACATCAATAGGTGCTAAAACACCGCCCATCTCTTTTTTCCAAGACTCATACCCTGCAATGATTTCATCAGAGCTGGTGTGTGATAATAACTCTGTTTCAACAGCGCCAGGGGCAATTGTGATGACTCTTACGTTGTTATTAGCCACTTCTTCTCTAACGTTCTCAGAAATAGCATGAACAGCAAATTTAGTTCCACAATAAGCGGCATGATCACCGAATGTTTTTCTGCCAGCAACCGAACTGATATTGATGATAGTACCTGTATTACGTTGTTTCATGGCAGGTAGCACAGTTTGCATGCCATTTAGTAAGCCTATTACATTGACGTCATACATTGCCTGCCATTCAGTTGCATTTTGAACATCTACTTGGCCAAGTAACATAAGACCGGCATTATTTACCAGTAGGTCAACAGGACCATACTTATCAGTAGCGATGTTAATCGCATTTTGGAAAGCTTCTTTATCAGTCACATCTACTTTCATGCAGAGGGTATTTGAAAGTCCGAGGGCTTCAAGTTTTTCGACTCTTCTTGCTAGCAGCAATAAAGGATGACCTTTTGCATTCATTTGTTTTGCTAATTCTTCACCAATACCTGAGCTTGCGCCAGTAATAACCACTAAATTTTTCATATTATACCTCGTTATCTATTTCAATCTGTTGAGTTATACCAATTCAAGTAAGTTTCTTCTTACGCAGCGAGACTTAAAAGGCTGAGAGGCAAGGCATTGACTGAAGATAATGGTTTTTCCCTTATCAAAATCAATAACGCGGCATGTAAACCTTTTAAACTCGCCCTTGGGAGCTTGTCAGCAATCTAATAACTGCACATAATTTTCTTAAGATAGAATAACTATATAAAAAAACTCTATTTTTTCTCAAACCGCTGACAAACTCTGAGTGTGAACAATCTTATTTGATTTGGTATTAATAATAGAGAAACTTCAGGTAATGATATATGCCACTTTACTTACATCATTGATGACTAAGAGTTAACAATCTATTGCTTTCTAGTACATTGTATAGCTATCCGTTCTCACCCTAAGTTAGCAATAGCGGTGACTTAGAGGCTATTTTATGAGTGGAATAACCAACTACTATCATCGTTTACTTTACTATTCTTTGGTGATATATATGCATCAACAGTTACATCTGTTGACTATGAGTTGACAAAGAGGTCGTATGAAAAAACACGTGAGTCTTTCTGATATTAGAACCTTTGTTGTGCTGGCTGAGCAAGGGAGCTTTACGAAAGCAGGTGAAAAATTAGCGTGTTCAAGGTCACATATTTCCAAGCAATTAGCTCAATTAGAATCTAGTCTCGGCGTTAGTTTATTGATAAGGACTACCCGAACGCAGCATTTAACGGCACAAGGCGAAGCGTTTTATGAACGCTGCAAACAGTCACTCAATGGTATATCTCATGCTATTGAACGAGTGCTTGAAAGTGCTGATTCTTTATCGGGTAATATTCGCATTAATTGCGTGGGTGGTTACATTGCAGAAGAGATCATTGCTTCCTTGATAAGTGATTTTATGGTGCTGCATCCAGATATTAATATTGAGCTAGACTTCTCTAGCCGGCGAGTAGATTTAGTTTCAGGGGAATTTGATTTCGTTTTTCGTATGGGGGAATTAGCGGATTCATCACTCGTTGCTAGAAAACTTACCGATATAAAGATAAATACCTATGTGAGTCCAAAGTACTTAGCAATAAATGGTAAACCGAATGACCCTAAAGATTTGTTACGCCATCGATGTATTGCTGGTAGCCTAAAAAACTGGACTTTCATTAACAGCGACAATAATAAAAAAACTGAAGTGACTGTAGCAGGTAATCTTACTTGTAAGAGTGGCCGGGTGATGGTCTCTTCAGCTATGTCAGGCAACGGTATTATTAGAGTGCCAGAATTATATTGTAAAACCGAACTTGAACAAGGATTACTGGTACCGCTGTTTGATCAATGGCAGGTAGAGCCCACTCCATTTTATTTAGTTTACGTACAAGACAAGCATCAGCCACTGCGTTTAAAAGCGTTTAAGGATTATGTGGTCGAGCATTTTTCGAAGTATCTATCCTGATAATGAACGAGGCTAATTGGGTGGTTGAAATAGCCTACCTATATCAGACATATTCACAGCAAGAATATCAAAGACAGTGGCATTTGTTTGTAGAGATGTACACCTAATGATAAGTTAGAAAACTGATTATGTTCAGGCATATAAAAATATCTTTAAAATAACAATTAAAAGCAGATTATGAACCAGACCAATAAAACTTTATCCCTATATAATAAACTTGAAAAATACCCGTTTGGAAATAAATTATTTTCAATTATGGTGAGCCGTATCGCGCCTTATTTTGCGACAATTAGCCCTAAAATTTCAGAATTAGTACCTAACCAGTGCACTTGTCTTATCAAAAAAAGAAAAAAAGTTTTTAATCATATAAAAACGGTGCATGTAATCGCTATATGTAATGGTTTAGAAATGGCCATGGGTGTCATGGCAGAAGCATCAGTCCCTAAACACCTTCGTTGGATCCCAAAAGGAATGACAGTTGATTACACCGCAAAAGCAGGTAGTGATATTCGATGTGTTGCTAAGGTTAATGCTGAAGACTGGCAGCCGGGTGATATGCTTGTTGATATCACTGCATACGATGAAAATGACGTTGTCGTGGTTCAAGGGAATATTAAACTGTGGATATCTGAAAAGCCAACTGCGTAAGGCTTTTCGTTTTAATTGAATATTGATTCGACACGTCATGATACAAAGCATCGCTGCGTAATGTTATCGAAATGTTTTACAATGCTAAAAAGTGTCATTAATAGATGAAGGTTTTTGCTTACAATTAGTGATGCTGATAATGTTCTGAACGACAGACTGTCTAGTAGAATCTGGGCAGTTTATCCATCCATTTTCCTTTTTGGAAAATTTCATGAAATAAAGAAATAACTATGAAAAATAATTTTATTACCAATATTAATCATCAATTGTTTTTCAGTGTATTCCCCCAAAAAAAGTCCCGATATGCGGTTACAAAACTAGCCTGTTGCTTTTTAGCCTTCATCGCTACCACTAGTGTCGCAACTTCACCAATTGAGCCAGTAAGCAAAACTGAGTTGCCACGTTTGTGGCAGTTAGTTGATTATCATGATATCTCTCATCCGGTCATTGGCAGAAAGGGCATGGTAGTGAGCCAAAAGCGAATAGCGAGTGAAGTAGGGGCTGATATTTTAAGGCGAGGTGGAAACGCAGTTGATGCTGCGGTAGCGGTAGGTTTTGCCTTATCCGTTGTTTTACCACGCGCTGGAAATTTAGCCGGTGGTGGTTTTATGTTGGTCCACTTAGCCGATGAAAAGAAAACAATTGCTATCGATTATCGAGAGATGGCTCCAGCTTCAGCGTATAAAGATGTTTTCCTTGATAAATATGGTTATCCGATAGTGAATAAGTCATTGAAAACATTATCTGCTTCGGGTGTGCCTGGCACAGTTGCAGGTTTACATTATGCCTTGGAAAACTATGGTTCAATGTCCTGGTCTGAGGTAATTAAACCAGCAGAAAAACTTGCTAGGAAGGGGATTGTTGTTGACGATGATATGGCGCGATTTTTTTATAAAGAACAAATGTTTTTATCTGTTAATTCAGAAACATGCCGAGTATTTTTAAAAGAAAATTGCCAGCCGTACCTAGCTGGCGAAGTTTGGATACAAAAAGATCTCGCAAATAGCTTAGCCTATTTGCGCGAGCAGGGTAAATCTGGATTTTACCAAGGAGATATTGCAAAAAAAATTGTCGCCGCAATGGAACAGGGTGATGGTCTTATTACTGCAAAAGATCTCGCGGATTATAGCGTGAATGAAGTAGCACCTATTCGTGGCACTTTTCAAGGATTCGAAATTTTAACTATGCCACCGCCAAGTTCAGGTGGTGTGCACCTTATTCAAATGCTAAATATGTTTGAAACACTTAACTTAGAAAACATTCAGCCGGGCTCCGCAGCGCTGATACACCTGCAAACTGAAATATTTAAGCGTGCTTATGCTGACAGAAGCTCCTTTTTAGGTGACCCCGCTTTTGTCAAGGTCCCCAGTAAAGGTTTAACCAGCAAAGCATACGCAAAAGAACTCAGTAAAAATATTAAGCGGAATAAAATAACCCCTTCAAGTGATATTAAAGCCGGTGAACCCAGTAAATATGAAAGCCCTGATACCACGCATTTTTCTGTAATGGACGCTGCGGGTAATGTGGTTAGTAGTACTTATACGTTAAATCACAATTACGGTAGTGGTATCACTATTCCTGGCACGGGAATTTTACTGAACAACACCATGGATGATTTTTCGGTAAAACCGGGTAGTCCAAATAGTTACGGTTTAATTGGCGGTATAGCTAATGCCATTGAAGCAAAAAAACGTCCGCTGAGCTCTATGACGCCTACTATAGTGCTCAAAGATGGTGAACCTTATCTTGCAACCGGTACACCTGGTGGCAGTAAAATAATCACCTCGGTATTTCAACAGTTGGTTAATGTTCTATATTTCGAAATGAATATTGCTGAAGCAACCAATGCACCCAGAATTCATCATCAATGGCAACCCGATGTGTTGTCTGTTGAAAGGAATATTCCTGCTGATACCATTGATATCTTAAAAGCGAAAGGCTACAACATCAAAGTATCTAGCTCATTGGGTAGCCTACAAGCCATCATGAAACATAATGGTGTGTTTTTAGGTGCGGCAGACCCTAGAAGAGCTGGTTCAGCAGCCATTGCGGTTGATGTTATCGAGCAGCCAGTTAAGTTGGCAAAGTAAGTTATCGCAATAAGAATGACAGTAGAATAATGATGACCGATTAATTAGTATTGTTTAGTTAAACTAACTAATACGATTGGTATAACTTAACTAAATGAATAATTTAAAGCAGCCTCACTAGAGGCTGCGTTTATTGAATTGATAGCGTTACATGAAAGAGTCTCGAGATAGAAGTAGCGGCGGCTCTTCTCGAGTTATGTGAGTTACTGTTTCAGTATAAATTCTGCTAATGCCTGCGCTTGTTTATCGTTAACATTCATCGGCGGCATAGCCATATTTCCCCATTTTCCCGTGCCGCCGTTTCGAATAGAGACGACTAACTTACTAATAGCACCCGTATCGCTCTTATACTTTTTGGCAATAGCCTTAAATGCAGGACCAACAATTGTCTTATTAATATCATGACAGCCGGTACATCCATTATTAGTTAGCAATACTTGTACATCGAGCGCTTTATCAGAAGGCGGAGCACTAATAGGCAATTGAGAAGCACTAATGATTGTTGGATCATCAACTTTAGCTGAGCCGTAGACAACTGATAGATAGGCACCAATACTCTTTATATCACTTTCACTTAACGGTGCTCCATAGGAGTGCTGCATTTTTAGCACCGCACTTGTCCACGCTTTTTGATCCATGCCTGGGGGTTGATGATGTATGTAATCAACGGAGTGACAAATAGTACATTTTTGCAGGGCTAGGTTATAACCAGGTAATGCTGATTTGGGTAGAGTAATAGTACTTGCTGGCAGCGTTATTTTTTTTATGGCTGTATCAACCGCCGCGTATGCCTGACTAACTGACGGTGACATACTCGCAAGCACGACAATGGTTAACAAAGAGCCAATAAAAGCAGAATTCAATAACCTAGTAAGTGATGTGTTGTTAGACATGGGATTACCTCTATGTAACGTTAATGGCGACTGATTCAATAGCATGGCGTCTATAGCCACCATGATTCCAGCTTGCTCTAAGTGGTTGCACTTCACCATTTTTGTTACTGGCTCGTACCATGACAGTTGCCTTTCCTTTTTGCGCAAAACTTACGGTAAGTTTCCATGGAAGGAAGGAGAAACGTCCTAAGCTTTCACCTAAGGTACTGGTAAGCCAAGTTAAACCGCCATCGATTGAGATATCAACATCTTTTATGCCAGATCCATCGTCAAAGGCAATGCCTTCAAGTTCAATTGGCTCGGCTGAGGGCAGGGTATCTCCAACAGAAATATTAGTAATGAAACTACGCACTGGCAGAGTTGAAATTGGACGACTTTTATCCGTTGTGCTGCCTGGAGTAACACATAAACAGTCGTTGTCGGGCAACTGATAAGCCGTATTCATGAAATAGGAATCTTGACCAGTGAATTCAGTATCTAATACCGTGATTTCAGATAAATGTTTAACCCAATAAGTACCGAAATAACCTGGAACAATTAGCTTTAAAGGATAACCATTCAAAAAAGGCAGATCTTCACCATTCATTCCCCATGCCAGTAAGGGCTCGGGGCTAAGAGCATGTTCTATATTTAGTGCTTTTTTAAAGTCGGAAGTAGTGGGTAATACTGGCTTATCAAGGCCATTAAAAGTCACGTACATTGCTTCAGGTGATACACCTGCTTTTTCTAACACAGTTCTAAGAGGGATACCGGTCCAACGGGCATTCCCCATAGCACCATTACTTAGTTGAGCACCAAAAACACGTGGTGATGAATAACCTCGGCTGTTGCCTGAACATTGATTAACTGCAACAACATCAACAGGCTCTGCCATTGACTTGAGTTCTTCAAGGCTAAGCTGGAGTGTCTTTTTAACTGCGCCGTTGATGTTAAGTTTATAGCTATTTAGGTCTATTTCGGTAGGAAAGTTTGCCAAGTGATAACGAACATAAAAGGCATCATTTGGGGTAAGAAGACTTTCATTAAAGACAGAAAAAGGTGTTTCTAAATGGGGGGGTCTACTGTGAACTAAAATCAAATCCCGTTTTCCTGGGTATTTAACTAAAGGTCTCATACCGCCAGCTAGACTGACGCCTTCATTGTTGTCGGTTGCCGCTAAGCTAAGCAGTGGAGATGCTCCTAGCGCTAACATGCTCGCTTTACGTAAAAATTGGCGACGAGATTGTTGTACCAGATGGGTTTCATTATCAGCCATTGATTAATTCCCTTTAAGTTATATCAATATTTCCATAATACATACCCTATCAGGTGACGGAATAGTAATCAAAATATTTAATTATTTACCTCTATTTACCTAAGTAGTTGAGTCTGGTGGCTTATATAATTAGTCATCAGTTTTATCCGTTGAAAGCTTGGCCTAAAGCGCCGAGGGAATTGGCTCTCGTTTTAATGTTTACCGTTTCGCTTTCTACTGCATTGGCTTGGTGAAGATTATTTTGCGAAGCATCACTGATATTCATAATATTGCGACTGATTTCTTGCGATACCATGCTTTGCTCTTCTGAAGCCGTCGATATTTGAATAGCTAAGTCAGAAATGTCAGTAATTGAAGAGTAGACCTTATCAACAACGTTATGAGCTTCCGTGGCTTTTTCAACACAGCTTTCAGCAGATTCCTTACCTTTGGTCATTGTTTGCACCCAAGATAATAACGTACTTTGCATTTCTGATATTGACGTTTGTATTTGCTCTGTTGCCGCATGTGTTCTACTTGATAAGGCTCTCACTTCATCGGCCACAACTGAAAAACCACGACCATGCTCGCCCGCTCTTGCCGCTTCGATTGCAGCATTTAGCGCTAATAAATTTGTTTGGTCTGCAATGCCTTGAATTTCATGCATGATGCTACCTACTTTTTCTACTTCTTTGGTCAGCTCTGTGGCTGATGATGCAGAATCTGCGACGTCTCGCGCTAAAAGGTTTACTTTTTCCATGGTGAGGTGCATCGCTTCTGTAGCGATTTGACAATCTGAATGTGCTTGACTTACTTTTTGAGAGGTGAGCGTGGTGTTTTTTGCAACTTCATCTATGGTGGCAACCATTTCTTCAACAGCGGTGGATACCTGATGCAGTTCAGTCGTTTCTTGCTCAGCACCTTCTTTCGCTATTTGTGCGGCTTGTTCAAGATTGCTCGCACCTGAGCTTAGCAAATTACTACTATCAATGATGCGACCTAAAATTGTTTTTATCTTGCCTTCAGCAACTTTTAAATGAAAATCAGCAATGCCTTGAGGTTTGGTACCACAGTAAATTAGGCGTGAAACGCTGTCATAATCAAGCACTAGCTTTTTAAGGTATTTAGGTGTGTCTATTATTTCATTTTTATAGGTGATGAAGGGTAGTATAGGCAATAAGAACATCATATAGGGGTAATACATTGCGCTTATTAGCGTGGTGATACTTACCGACCAATAGACTAGGTTTTTAATAGTGGCATTTTGGTACCATTTTGTTAATGATTTGCCATTTTGTAGTGCTTGATAAGACGAAATGGCATTGTTTTTGGTTTTGTCATCTAAACGCGTTCTAACCGATTGATAACCAATGAGCTCACCAAACTCAAAAATTGGTGTCACAAAGGCGTCTACCCAATAATAACGACCATCTTTACAACGGTTTTTAACGACGCCACGCCAAGGTAAACCCGATTGTAAATTTTTCCATAGATCTTTAAATGCAGCAGACGGCATATCGGGATGTCTTACAATATTATGGTGTTGTCCGACAAGCTCATCAAGAGAGAAGCCAGCAATTCGACAGAACTCTGGATTTGCGTAGGTTATAACACCATTTTTATCTGTAGTAGAAATTAATTCAACACCACTTTGAAAGTTAATTTCCTCATTAATGATCGGTTGGTTTTGTTTTGTCATTTTAAATTCCCTTTAGATAAACTAATGATAATTACAATCTAGTAACAAAAATATATCGTGTCATTGACAAAAGCGACAAAAACGACAATATCGACCAAATATAGCTGAAATATCTTATAAGCTCAATGAATAAAATAATTACATTGATCTAGGTTAATGGTAGCAGGTGGTATATTGTTATAGTGGGATCTACTTGTTTTATTAAGGATAATTGGATTGGATATCAGTAAAAAGTCTCTGCTCACACCAGCAGAAGCGGCGCGGTTATTACATGTAGCACCTACGACAATTCGTCATTGGGCTCAAATTGGTCGATTACCTTTTATTTCTACACCGGGTGGTCATAGACGTTTTGATAGAAATGATATTTTATCTTTAATGTCTAAACCCAAAAGTGATGTGAAAAATCAATTCTCTATTTTGATCATTGAAGATGATAAAGAGTTTGCTGACATGCTTACTCAGTTCCTAGAAAACCTTTTTCCACATGCTAAAATAAAAGTAGCTTATAATCCTTTTGATGCAGGTGATTTACTGCATACTTTTAAGCCTGATGTGGTCATGCTAGATTTAATGATGGCTGGAATGAATGGATTCTCTATTTGTCACCGCATAAAAAGTACGCCAGCAACTGCAAATATTATAGTCGTTGCAATGACCGGCGCTTTAACTGATGATAATGTGAATCGGATAGTTGGACTAGGTGCTGAAACTTGCTTTGGAAAGCCACTGGATTTTGCACTGTTAGAAACGACAATCAAATTACTTGTCGAGCAAAAAAAAGCAATTCCTCAGTTCTAGCAAGCATCTTATTAACTCCATTTTACGACGATTAGTCACATTCGCTTTTATAGAGTTATAACGATGCCAAGCAAAGTCAAAGTCGAACAGAGTATTTACGAGAAATTTTTTAACCTATCCATTGATATGTTATGCGTAGCTAATACGGGAGGATATTTTCAAACGATCAATCCTTCATTTACCCAAGTATTAGGCTATAGCGAAGAAGAGCTATTATCATCCCCCATTCTTGATTTTTTGCACCCAGATGATGTCGATAAAACAGCCCAAGAATTCGCTAAATTAAACTCTGGACAAGATTCTTTGTTTTTTGAAAACAGATACAGGCATAAAAATAATCATTTTTTAACTTTTTCATGGAATGGTTATATTGAGCGAGATTCAGGACTCATTTATGCCGTGGCTCGTGATATTACAGCGCAAGTTAAAGTTCGAAATAAGCTGCAACATCTACAGCGCGCATTAGCGCAAGAAACCATTTATGCTGAAACCGATTTAAGTGGGGTTATCACCGCAGTTAACGATAATTTTTGTGAAATATCGGGATATTCGAAAGAAGAGTTAATCGGTAGTACCCATAAATTAATTAATTCAGGCCATCACCCCGCTTCTTTTTTTACTGATATATGGGGAAAAATTTCCTCCGGAAAAATCTGGTCTGGCGCGATAAAAAATCGCAAGAAAAATGGCGATTACTACTTTGTACAAAGCATTCTTGTTCCTATATTTGATAATAATGAGAAAATCTCAAACTACATTGCCATAAGACAAGATATAACCGACAAAGTGAATAGTGAGCATGATCGCTTAAAGGCACTTGAGATCCTCAGTGAAACAAGTTCAGCAGCAAAAGTTGGTGGTTGGGAAATGGATGTTGCTACCGGTGTACTAACGTGGACTAATGAAACTTTTAGAATATTGGATGTTGAGCAAGTTGATGGACTATCGCCGATGTTACCCGAAGGATTACAGCTCTTTATTGCAAAAGACCAACCCATTATTGAGAAAGCGGTTCAGAGAGCGATAGAGTTTGGCGAATCTTATGGTTTAGAGTTACAAGCAAGAACACCAAAAGGTGCAGTAAAGTGGATATATACCAGCGGTAAAGCTAACTATAAAGATGGCAAAATAGAAACAATTTCAGGCACTATTCAAGACATCCATCAACGTAAAATCACTGAAATAAAGTACAATCAAGAAAGACAAAAAAGTATTATGAATGCGAAATTTGCGGCGCTTGGTGAACTATCTGCGAGTGTTGCTCATGAGATAAATAACCCATTAGGCGTTATTTCGGGTTATGCGGAGTTATTGCAGTTGACCCATGAATCAGCGTCCCCAGAAGATGTTTTGACAAAATCAGCTATTATTCTAAGGTCTTGTGATCGTATTACCCATATTGTTAAGAGTCTGAAAAAATTCTCCCGAAGTGATGAAGCCATTCAACATACGGTATGTTCACTTAAAAGCTTGATCAGTGAAGCTATAATACTCACTAGACCCAAGGTAAAGCTGTGCATGATAGAACTTAGATGTGATTATATCGAAGATAGTAATATCCTGTGTAATGAAATAGAAATTGAACAAGTTATTGTAAACTTAATTAATAACGCGATAGACGCGCTTTCGGAATTGCCTGATAAATGGATTGATATCTTGGTCACAGAAACGCGACAAGATTTCATCATTTCAATCACAGATGCAGGCTTAACCATACCCATAGAAAAGCAGCTTTCAATATTTGAACCCTTTTTTACTACAAAAAATACCGGTGAGGGAACAGGACTTGGCTTGTCTATTGTAAAGGGGATTTTAGATAATCACGGTGCTAAAATTTCCATCGACAATAACAATAAAAATACTTGTTTTGTTATTCACTTTCCCAAAATAAAAAGTACGGATAGTAAGGATTAATATGCCAATAAAGGTTGTTTATATCGATGATGAAGAGATGTTATGTCAAATGTTCAAAGAATATTTACAGTCAGATGAAATAGACTTAGCCGTTTTTACGGATGAAGAGCCGGGCATAGCGTATTGCAATAAGAGTAATCCAGATTTGATATTTATTGATTACCGACTAAAAAAACTAAATGGGACTGAGGTCGCTAAGGCAATTACCAGTGACTCGGTAAAGGTTTTAATCACTGGAGAGCTCGATGTAACTATGGATGCTTGCTTTGCTGATAAAATTGATAAACCCTATCGTCTGGCTGATATCAAAAAATTTATTACCAAAACCATGACGATGAAGTCACAGCCAAGCAGTTAATTAACAATATTACCTGTAGTTAATGAACTTACTGAGAAAAATATGAACACACACACGAGCATCGCAATTGTCTAAATCGCCCACCAAGCTACATAATATCAGTGAATTATATGATATCAATGAGCAAATCAGCCCTTTAAAAGCACTTGCAGACAGAGAGCGAGCCTCTATTTATGGTTTGACAGGCATGGTTTATACCCCACATATAGATGACTATATGCAGGTCAGTATTAAGAAAGCTGAAATTCTTGCCTGTTTAAAAAAACAGGGGCTGATGGATTTCACAGAAGTCGAATTAATTAGTACCGCATTAGACTTCTTACATAAAAGAGCCAAAAATAATACGGTTGTTGAATATGATGGAAACAATTATCAGCGAAGGTTTTCGCCATTAAAACTCAGCAAGTCAGGTAAAGTTGTTCGTACTTGGGCAAGGTATTGGTTGTTACAATTACCGAGTGGGAGAGTCGATCCCAAATGGGAGTCTCAAGTACGTGAGATTTGGCCCACTTACTTTTTAATCCAATCGGTAGACATTTAGCTTGATGGACAACACTCATCATCAAAATATTGTTGTGTAAAGGCTAGGAAAGTTGAGATTCTTTTTGATTGATGGATACGTTGTGGATGTATCAGGTAAATCATTGAGCCAATAGGCATTTTATCTTCAAAAATGGCCTTAAGTTTACCTGACTTTACTTCCTTATCTACAAGATATTTAGGCACTCTGATGATGCCTTTACCCGCTATAGCGAGTCCTTTTAGCATATTGTTGTCGTTAACTTCTAACCAGCCTTGTGTTTGAATTTTTTCCTGTTGAAACTGCCATATAGCTCGATCTTGCCCGTTCAGACATTCATGGTTTATCAAGTCACTAGGCGATTTAGGTGTACCTTTATTCGCAAAATACTTGGGGGATGCACAGCAGCAATGTTGATAAGATAATAAATGCTTAGCAACCATATTTTGTGGCGGCTCACTGGTTGCTCGAAAGGCTAAATCAAAGTCACTTCTGTTTAAATCAAATCGAGTGTAACTACAATTAATTGAAAACTCGATGGCAGGGTGTAATTGTTTAAATTTTGAAAAAATATCAAATAGAAATCGCTCAGCAAACCCACCAGGAGCAGTGACTTTTATTTTTCCTTCTATTTTATTACCTTCATGTTCTGCGCTTCTTTCTAATTCTAATAAGTCATGGCGGATCTTATTCATACCCGTAACAACGCGCTCGCCTTCGGGAGTTAAGCGGACACTTCTTGTTGAACGAATTAACAGCACCATTTCCATATCTTGCTCTAAACGTCTAATTTGACTGGAGAGATGTCCACGAGAAATATTGAGTTTTTCAGCTGCTAGGGTAAAACTTAAGTGCTCAGCGACTTCGCTAAATAACATTAAGCGCTCAAGTTTTTTGTGATCTTTCATCATTATATTAAATCAATTATCAACTATTGTTTTTTATACTAAACAATGATTATTTTTTTGTCATATTTTATTTACTAATGTTTTAGTGAAGAATGCGTACACAGGTCAGCACAATATTGTCTAAAAACGTCAGTAGGAAATGAAATGAATAGTAATAAATACCCGCTATCGCGCGTGATAAAGAATAATAGCTCGGTTGCATTTGGTTGCATGGGATTAGGCGGCGCTTGGGATAGAAGTGCTATTAGCGCAGCAGATATAAATAAAGCCCATGGGGTTGTTGATGCAGCTATTGATACAGGTATTCGCTTATTTGACCATGCCGATATTTATACCTTTGGTAAAGCTGAACAAGTTTTTGGTGAAGTATTAAAAGTACGCCCTGAGTTACGAGAGTTAATCTCTATTCAATCAAAGTGCGCCATACGATTTGAAGATGATTTAGGACCACAACGTTATGACTGTTCTCCTGAGTGGATTATAAGTTCCGTTGAAAATAGCCTCTCTCGATTAAACATAGAACAACTCGATATTTTAATGCTTCATCGTCCCGATCCCCTGATGGAGCCTGAGTTGATCGCTCAAGCATTTGATACGTTAATGACTAGCGGAAAAGTTAAACATTTTGGTGTGTCTAATATGCAGCATCATCAAATTTCATTTTTATCATCGGCATTATCACAGCCTTTAGTTGTCAATCAAGTTGAGCTCAGTTTGAGCCATTTGGCTTGGCTAGAAGAAGGCGTAACCTCAGGGAATTCTGGTGAACCTGTAACTAACTATGCTGCGGGAACTCTTGAATATTGCCGACAAAACAGTATACAGCTGCAATCATGGGGCTGTTTAAGCCAAGGCCTATTTACCGGGCGTGATATTTCTAAAGAACCACTTCATATACAAAAAACGGCAGAACTGGTTAGTAAACTGGCTGCTGAATATCAGGTGAGTAAAGAGGCGATAGTTTTATCTTGGCTAATGCGTCATCCAGCAAATATTCAACCCGTAATTGGTACCACCACTATTGAGCGTATTAAAGCCTGTGCAACAGCGGACAAAATTAGGCTAACCAGAGAGCATTGGTACGATTTATGGCTTTGCGCAAGAGGTCACGCATTACCATAAAAGTACCATTGAAGTTCTGAAATTCAAGGAAAAAAAAAGAATCACCACAGTGGGTTAATACTGCCAATCTTAATTCGGTACGACAGTATTATTTAGATATTATTGTGCAATTACATCAAAAAGTAGACAAGGGTTTTCTTCACTAGTCCATGGGAAGCCATCACTGGCACAAATAGTATAGTAAGTGCTAGCGGTTACAGAGAAGGAAAAGCGATTGGTCGAACTTTCATATAAGGTGCCGTTAATGTAATAACGCAAGGCATCGCCATTTTCATCTGATGTTTCTGATAAATCAAAGGTTAGTTGCGAGCCCGTTATGGCTTTGATAACAATAGGTATAGCATTGTTGTCTTGGTATAGAGTTGCGTCACCATCTATCATTACCACGATATTTGGTGCTTTTTTATTCGAGTTTAGATCTCGAATAGCGACAAAATCAGACAAGGTTTTGTAATTTCCAAGCGTGTTGATATTAAGTTTTATTTTACCGTAAAGCCCACTTGATACTGAACTAAAACCACCATCAAGCTGAACAATATTATCATCGACAACGACCGTGATATCGTAGTTATTACTGATAGATGAAATAGGTAATTTAAGCTTATTTTCTGTCGTGAAAATATCAACAAATTTATTATATTCACCAGTCCAATTATGAATGATCCAGTGATAGGTATAACCTGAAGTATCT
>OJGO01000286.1_pt1 | contig 21337 bp, 16 predicted proteins | sample 1594871 | NCBI WGS metagenome assembly OJGO01 (sample SAMN05416798, study PRJEB24817) | seawater metagenome | isolation source: Sea water | place: Canada:Atlantic | collected 2013-07 | reverse complement strand
TACGAGATTCGCCTTAGTCTCGTGGGCTCGGAGATGTGTATAAGAGACAGGCTTGGGATCACACACGTCGTCCTGTTCGACGGCTACAAGTTTCTCTCCCATAACACCGCCATTGGCATTGATCTGTTCGATCGCCATGCGGGCACCGGAGAACTGCATATCACCGTACTGGGCGACAGGGCCGGTCATCGGCCCTGCGATGCCGATTTTGATTTCGGCAGCGGCTTGGCCGGCGCCCATCACGGCAATGGATGTTGCAACAGCGGATACGAGTTTCTTGACTGGTGTTCTCATTGGGGCTGTCCTGTTTTGTGTCAGGGTTTTTCTTATGTTCTCAGCGATGTAAACAAACACCACACCTGCCACCTTGTCAAGCAGGCAATGCCAGTGAATGTGACGGAACGCTGACGGTTGTTTTTCCAATCATAGGCGAGCAAAGAGCGTGCCGGCCTGTCGTGTCAGGCGTCAGACTGCTCCCCGTCGTCCGTGAAAATCAGTTTCCGGAAACTGTCGTGATCCCTTAACTGTTCAAAGCTGGGGTCAACGGAGGCGTCGTCCTTGTATGCTTCAGAGATATTAATCGCCTTTTGCAGCGTCGTCACGGCATCGTCCCAACGACCGATCTCGGCGTAGGCGCAGGCCAGCTGATAGTGCGCATGGCCGTTTTCAGGGGCCAGTTTCAGGGCGCGCTGGCAAAGACTGATCGCCCACAGTGGCTCCTGCATTTCCAGCACCGCATCGGCCTTGTAACTCAGTGCCTCCACGTCGTCAGGCCGAAGATCCAGGATCGTATCGTAGGCAGAAATCTTATTCTGCTGGGAGGTTTCCTGGCTGGCTTTCAGCCAAAGGGAGTGCACTTCGTTGGTGCGTTCGATCTCGGCCTGGTTCTGATGAATGATGTCGGATTTCTGCCTTAACTGGTCCTCGATGAATTCCAGGCGCTTTTCATATTCAACGACCAGTTCATTGACCCGCTTCTCGGCAAGGCTGGTGAGCTGGTTGCGCATGTCGCGAATCGAATTCCAGCCAATGACCACGAGAATGGAGGTGGCGCCAGCGATCAGGTAGAAGAAGTAGGTAACGGTATCGGTGGCGTACGACATGGTTTTGTCGGCCACCGAGAGTTCCTTGTCGACAACCTTCTCGATCAGCTCGGCGCGGGTGTTCATCATTTCCTTGCGCAGTGCTTTGGTTTCCTCCAATAGATACAGCTCAACAAACGGCGTGTACATGGGTTCTTCCGCGGTATCGATTCGCTGCTGGACATCCTCGGCGGTCAGGTTCTCGCCGGGCTCCTGAGCCATGGTGGCAGAACTGAATAGCAGTGCGATCAGGCATGAAGCGAGGGCGGTTGTCAGGCGCTTCCCGGAAGAGCTTTGCAGGATAAGATTATGTACTCGGGTGTTCATTGGGCCGTGTCCGTTGTGCGGAAATTCAACAAGGGGGTGACCTTAGCATAGTGGTTGGCGGAAGAATGCGAAAATTCGTAAAAGGACTGGCAGGTCAGTGGAATACACAGCGATGGGTGTGGTGACTACTGCTTGCAATCTTGGGAACAAAGACCTCTAATGCTTAGTGTTATAAACAATTCGGCAAATCGAAGCGGAGTGTTGCGTTGAACAATTACGAAGAGGTTTTGGTGGCGTTGCGTCGGGTGATTCGAGCGACTGACCTGCATTCCAAACGCCTTAGCAAGCACGCGGGGCTGACCGGCCCGCAATTGCTGATTATGCGCAGCATCCGTGACCTGGGCGAGGTCACCATCGGAACCATCGCCGACAAGGTGAGCCTGAGCCAGGCAACCGTGACCACGATTCTTGACCGGCTGGAGCATCGTAAACTGGTTTACCGTGTTCGCAGCACCCAGGACAAACGCAAGGTTCATGCGCATCTGACGAGTGAGGGCGCGGAAATCCTATCGCGGGCACCGAACCCGCTTCAGGAAGACTTCACACGGAAGTTCCAGAGCCTGGCAGAATGGGAGCAGACCATGATTCTGGCTTCATTGCAGCGGGTGGCCAATATGATGGACGCGGATAATATCGATGCAGCCCCGATGCTCACCGTAGGGTCGGTGCTGAAGGATGATGGCTGGAAGGCCGATGACAAGTCCTGAGACGATGGCACCGGCTTCAAGGATCATTCCGGCATTTTTGCATTAATCTCAATGGATTGGTACCAGGCTGCCAGATCAGAAATCTGTTGATCAGTCAGGTTCCTGGCAACCAAGGACATCATCTCGTGTTCACGCTTGCCACTGCGAAACGCTTTCAGTTGTTTCTCAATATACATCTGGCTTTCGCCCGCCAGATTTGGCGCAATCGGGATCTTGGCTATTCCGTCCAGACCATGGCAGGTCTTGCACTGGGCAGCGAGTTTCCGCCCCTCTGCGGGGTCCGCGCCTTGGGCCGCGGGGCTCATTGCGAGAAAAGATGTCAGAACCGCTATTGTTGAAAACGTTGCTCTGACTTTTCTTGTCGCATGATGTCTCCTGGGAGCTGGGGGCTCCCTCCCCGCAGTTGGCATCATGAGCCGGAACCTGTGTAAGCGATTCTGTATACTGCCCCGGCCAAATCATCCGAAACCAGTAATGAGCCATCCTTCAACTGTGCCACATCCACCGGCCGGCCCAGGTACTCACCATTTTCATCCAGCCACCCCTCGGCGAAAGGCACGGTTTCTCCATTAACATTTCCTTCGGCGTCCACCGGCGTGAACATGACCCTTGCTCCGACTGGAACGGTCCTGTTCCAGGAGCCATGTTGCGCGGAGAAAATCCCACCCCGATATTGCTTCGGAAACATTTTTCCGGTGTAAAACATCATGCCCAGGTTGGCCGCATGTGCGGTAGTTTCGGAGACTGGGAATACTACCTCTACCGGCACTTCCTCGCCCTTGTATTCGTTGGTGCGAACATCACCGCCTCCGTACCAGGGATGGCCAAAATGCTGGCCCATGGCGGTCTGGCGATTGATTTCTCCAGGTGGGATGTCATCGCCCATGCCATCGACCTGATTGTCCGTAAACCACAGGTCGCCGGTGGTGGGGTTAAAGTCCTGCCCTACAGAGTTGCGGACACCACGTGTGTAGATTTCACGATCGCTGCCATCCTGATTTACCCGGATGATCCCGCCAATGCCCCATTCACTGAACGTCTCCAGGTGCTCCTTGGGTGCAACATTGTAGGGTTGGCCCAGCGAGATGTAGAGCTTCCCGTCCGGGCCAACGTCGCAGACCCGGGCAGTGTGGTTGTAACTGACGAACTGTTCAGGGATTAATTCGCCCCCCGGGATTACCTCTGAAGCGACAACATCGCCGCCTTCAAAGAAGAATTCCGCTGCCGGATACGCCAGTACCCGGTTCTGCTCCGCAATGTAGAGTACGCCCGTAGGCGAAAAACAGGGGCCGTTGGGTACGGATTTGGCCAGCGACGGTGCGAAGTTCTTTACCTCATCGGCCACTCGGTCTTTGTCCCGGTCAGTCATTGCCCAGACTTCGGTTTTACGGGTTCCAACAAAGGTGACGACACCCTGGGGGCCAACCGCCATGTGCCGCGCATCGGGCACCAGAGCGTAAAGGCTGATTTCAAAGCCCTCAGGGAGTTTTATTTTCTGCAGAGTCTTGCGAATAGCATCGGCGCTGTCGCTTTTCTGGTCGATCACAGTGAACTCGGCTTTCCCGGTAGTCTGGAAATTGCCAAGCTTCTTGAGACTATCGTCAGATTGGCTGTAGGCGAAGGGGATGAAAGCAAGGCCCGCGGCCACGCACAGGATCGAGTTTTTCTTGTTCATTGTTTTACCACTCTCTTTAACTCAGGAGTCGGAAACCGGTGACCTGGCGCCACCGGAGATTGCTTTTCGTCCATATCAAAGCGAGTAAAGTCAAGGGCTGAACAAGCGTCAAGGCAGTCTTGCAGTGGTCAGACCAGTAATATCAATGGACGCTCGATCCCTTGCGGGGTTTGTTCCCGAAACATACCTGAAACACGTCGTTGTATTGCTTGGCGAAATTCACCGTCAGCCCTTCCTTCAGGTAGCCCGGCAACTCCTCATAATCCCCCCGGTTCGCGTCCGGTAAAATCAGGTTGCTGATTTTCTGGCGTCTGGCGGCGATGACTTTCTCGCGGATACCGCCGACGGGGAGTACCTGGCCGGTGAGGGTCAATTCACCGGTCATGGCGAGGTTCTGCTGGGGGGATTCCCGGCGGGCGATGGACAGCAGGGCGGTGGCCATGGTGACGCCGGCGCTGGGGCCATCCTTGGGGGTGGCGCCTTCGGGGACATGCAGGTGGACGAAGGATTTGTCGAAGAAGGTCGGGTCGCCTTTGAATCGTTTGAGGTTTGAAGACACGAAGCTGTAGGCGATTTCGGCGGACTCTTTCATCACGTCCCCTAACTGCCCGGTGAGCTTGAAGCCGCGCTGTGTGCTGTGGATGCGGGAGGCTTCGATGCTCAGGGTGGCGCCGCCCATGGCGGTCCAGGCCAGGCCGGTGACCACGCCGGTGCCTTTCAGGGATTTCTCCTTTCGAAACGCCGGTTGTCCCAGATAGGTCTGTAGGTCCGAGACGCCGACTTTGACCGGCTGGTCCGGGGTTTCCAGCAATTGCACGATGCCCTTGCGGATGACTTTGTGCAGCAGTTTTTCCAGGCTGCGCACGCCTGCTTCCCGGGCGTAGCCTTCGATGATCTGTTTGATGGCGGCGTCGGTGATGTTCATCTGCTTTTTCAGCAGGCCGGCTCGTTTCAGCAACCGGGGCATCAGGTGATGCTTGGCGATGGCCAGCTTTTCCTCGGTGATGTAGCCAGACAGGCGGATGACGTCCATACGGTCCAGCAGTGGCCGGGGAATGGTGTCGAGCTGGTTGGCGGTGCAGATGAACAGGACCTTGGACAGGTCCATGCGCACGTCCAGGTAATGATCCAGGAATTCCCGGTTCTGTTCCGGGTCCAGGGTTTCAAGCAGCGCGGAAGCCGGGTCACCCTGGAAAGACGCGCCGATCTTGTCGATCTCATCCAGCATGATCACCGGGTTGGACACTTTCGAATCCTTGAGCGCCTGTACGAACTTGCCGGGCATGGCGCCGATGTAGGTGCGGCGATGGCCCTTGATTTCGGCTTCGTCGCGCATACCACCCACGCTGAATCGATAGAACTCGCGGCCGAGGGCGTCGGCGACGGAATGGCCGATGGAGGTTTTGCCTACGCCAGGCGGGCCGACGAGCAGGAGTATGGAGCCGCTGACCTCGCCCTTGAAGGTGCCTTCGGCAAGGAACTCGACGATACGGTCTTTCACGTCATCAAGGCCGTCATGGTCTCTGTCGAGGATGCGACGGGCCTCTGTCAGGTCGAAGTGATCCTCCGAGGTCAGCCCCCAGGGCACCTGGGTCAGCCAGTCCAGGTAATTGCGGGTAACGCCGTATTCCGGTGAGCCCTGCTCGAGCACCTGAAGCTTCTGGAGTTCGTCGTCAAAGCGTTCCTGTACCTGTTCCGGTGGTTTCAGGCTGGCCATCCGCTCGCGGAAACGCTCGGCATCGGCGGTCTTGTCGTCCTTGGCCATGCCCAGCTCGCGCTGGATGACCTTAAGCTGTTCCTTCAGGAAGAACTCACGCTGGTGTTTTTGCACCTTCTCGTTCACTTCCTCGCTGATTTCACTCTGCAGGCGCGCCACTTCCTGTTCTTTCGCCATCAGCAGGAGCACTTTTTCCATGCGCCGCAACAAGGGCACTGTATTGAGCACTTCCTGCAGTTCGTGCCCGGGGGCGCTGGTCATGGAGGCGCCGAAATCCGCCAGGGGTGAGCTGTCGTCCGGCCCGAACCGGGACAGGTACTGCTTTACTTCCTCGCCGTAGAGCGGGTTGGTGCGCAGCAATTCCTTGATGGAGCTGATGATGGCAAGGGTATAGGCTTTCAGTTCATCGGCAGCCTCTTCCGGCTCTTCCGGGTACTCGACTTCCACCAAGTAGGGCGGGCGGCGGCGAAGCCACTGGGTGATGCGAAAACGCTGCAGGCCCTGGGCAATGAACTGGACTTTGCCGCCTTCCCCCTGGGCGTGGTGGATGCGCACGGCACAGCCAACGGTTTCCAGTTCTTCGCTGCCGGGAATGCCTTGTTCAGGATCGCTGTCTTCCACGAAGCAGATGCCCAGCACTTTGTGGTCGGTCTCGCCAACGCGCTTGAGGGTTTCCTGCCAGGGGTTCTGGTTTACCACAATCGGCTGCACCTGAGCCGGGAAGAACGGCCTGTTCGACACCGGTAACACGTACATGCGGCGGGGCATCTGCTGTTTCGGCAGTACCAGGCTTTTGCTGTTCTCGTCCCTGCCGATGTACTCGGTCAGATCTTCTTCGGGAGCATCAAAAGAGTCGTTGCGGTTGTCGTCGTTCATGCCGTACACGCATCCTCCAGGGAATTTGATCCGGGTTGTCGCTCCGGTCCTACTGCCTATGTAACGGCAAAGGGGATTATTTCAAGGCAGGTGCCGGTATTTGCCGTCATCGAGCTGAACCCGCGGCAAAACCTTGAATTCTGGCTCTCAACCCCCAATACCAACAACAATCCGTTAATGACATTTCAGGAAATCACTTTCAGGTGCCATCCATGAGCAATTCGCCGTACGTTTTTGAAGCCACCATGGACAACTTCCAGCAGGATGTGATGGAAGCGTCCTCCAAAACGCCCATATTGATCGATGTCTGGGCGGAGTGGTGCGCCCCCTGCAAGCAGTTAATGCCGTTGCTGGAAAAGCTGGCGGATGAGTATAAGGGCGGCTTCATGCTGGCCAAGGTGAACGCCGACGAGCAGCAGCAACTGACTGGCAGCCTGGGCGTGCGCAGCCTGCCCACAGTGATACTGGTAAAAGATGGTCAGGCAGTAGATGGCTTTAATGGTGCACTGCAGGAGAGCGAGATCCGCAAGGTTCTAGACAAGCACATTGAAATGCCGGAAGACGAGGAGGCCCCTTACGACAAGGCCCACCGGCTCTGGGAGGAAGGTGATGTCGAGGCTGCACTGGCCGTGCTCACGGAGATGAACCGGAGCAACCCGGATGACCTGAAGGTGCTGATCGATCTCGCGCAACTGAAAGCCGAACTGGGCGATCTTGAGACCGCCGAGCAGGTGCTGGAAAGCCTGCCTCCGGAAGAAAAGATGCAGCACCAGGCAAAGCAGCTGGCGGCCCGGCTGAAATTCCTCAGGGCGTCAGCCGAATTGCCCCCGATCCACGAACTGGAAGATGCGCTGGATAAAGATCCGAAAGATCCTAATGCCCTGCACTTGCTGGCGTTGCATCACATCCTTCAGGAAAACAACGCCGAGGCGATGGAATTGCTGATTCGCTTGATGCGAGTGGACAGTAAATACAAGGATGAGGTGGCGAAGACCACGTTGATTGAGCTGTTCGACAAACTTGGAAATAACAATCCGGACGTGCGTACCTATCGGCGTAAGTTGTATACGCTGATGCATTGATGCACGGTGCCGGAAGGCTGTTTTGGAAGGAGGGCGCCTGAGTGGCCCCCCCTTGTATTTGGGGCTGGCTAACCGTTGCCCTTCTTCATCTGCTCGTATTCGTCTTCAAAGAAGAACTTCTCTTCCCCAAGGGCTGGCTCCAGCTCGTGCAGCCAGGTGGCTGACTCGCTGTATTTGGCAAAGAACGGGCGCTGTACCCAGTCCGGGTTGCGGGCCTGGATGAACCGGAGCACGAACACTTTCTCGCCGTTGATCTCGGTGATGCCCTGTACCTCAACCTTGCCGGGGCCAGCGCTCATTGACGGGCCGCGGGCGGTGCGAGCCAGGCCTGAAACCTGCTTGATGGCTTCGCGGTAGATATTGAACGCTTCTACCAAAGGCACTTCGAAGTAGTTCTTGGCTCCGGTGTCCCGCTCCACAAACATGTAGTAAGGGATGATGCCCAGCTGTACTTCCTTGTCCCACAGTTTTGCCCAGTCGTCGGCATTGTCGTTCACATGCTTGATCAGTGGGCCCTGGGCGCGGATTTCAGCGCCGGTGGCACGCAGGCGGCGGATGGCTTCTTCCGCGATATCGGTGGTGATTTCCTGCCAATGGTTGTAGTGCGCCATGATGGCCACGTGCTTGCCGGCATCCACAAGGCGGGCAAACAGATCAATCAGTTCGTCTGCATCCTTGTCGGTCACAAAACGGTATGGCCAGAAGGTCAGGGCCTTGGTGCCGATGCGAATGGTCTGGATGTGATCAAACTCCGGCTGCAGAAGAGGCTCCAGGTACTGGACCAAATTCTTGGTTTTCATCACCATGGGGTCGCCACCGGTGACCAGCAGGTCACTGACTTCGGTATGCTCCTGCAAGTAGCCGTGAAGCTTTTCTGCTTCGGTGCTGGCCATCTTCAGGTCCTTGTCGCCCACGAACTGAGCCCAGCGGAAGCAGAAGGTACAGTAGGAGTGGCAGGTCTGACCCTGGGCGGGGAAGAACAGAACGGTTTCCCGGTACTTGTGCTGCACACCGTCCAGAACCTCGCCGTTCAGTTCCGGCATGTTCATTTCCATCTGGCCGGCGGGGTGTGGGTTCAGCTCGTCGCGAATCTCTTTCGCTACCGCCTGGATCTCTTTCTTATCGGCACCGTCCCGGTGCATCTTTGCCATGCGCTCGTAATGCTCATCCTTCAGCATACCCTTTTGGGGGAAGACGAGCTGGTAGAGCGGGTCGTTCGGAACCTTGTTCCAATCGATCAGTTCGTTGATCACATACTCGTTAACGCGGAAGGGGAGTACGCTGGCTACCACCTTCATTTCAAACAGGGTCTCTTCAGGGAGATTCTGGATAACGTCAATCTTATCGAGCTGGCGGTCTGTGTAGACCTTGAAGCGCCGCTCTTCGAACTCGGCGGTTGGAATCCGGTTCGGGAACGTGACGATGGAGTTCATAGATCGCCCTCTTTGGTTGTGAGCCATATTCTGGAGGGGTGGAGATTGCCACCACTCCGCTGGTCAAAAAACGGGCAGGCGAGTATACATAAATCTAAAAGTATTTTCAGGTCTAATCAAATTGGTAGGAAACCTACGACCTTGGTCTGAATATGCTTGTTTGGGAGAGAAAAAGGCGCCATTCTTACGTAAGTAACCGAAATAGTCCGACAGGCAATGGTGAATTTTCCTCAAAAATTGAATTTTTATACCGAAATGTAGTAAAAATACTACTTAATCGTCGGTGTGGTTTGTGCCGGTGTGTGAGTGATACCTGAATTCGCTGACCAAAAGCCAAGTGACTCAAGGGCGCTTCACGCAGTAAAACTGGCGATCGTGTTCTATGCTTGTTCAAAGTAACGGGCAGGCAGATACCCATAATAAAACGCTCTGCATTCCATCGCAGCTTATCGATATTGCAAGGCGCTCAGCCGCTGATCGTGGCGCGCTCTGCACTTTTTAATGCCAAGGGGAGGTTTGATGTACCAGGACGATGATCCCATAGAGACCAGTGAATGGCTGGATGCGCTGGAGTCTCTGATCGAACAGGAGGGCGTTGATCGCGCCAAGTACATTCTCGAAAGGCTCTCCGAACGAGCCAGCCGCGACGGCACTGAGTTGCCTTATTCCATCACGACGCCCTTCCGCAATTCCATTCCGGTGACCCAGGAAGCCCGGATGCCGGGCGACTTGTTCATGGAGCGCCGTATTCGTTCGTTGATCCGCTGGAACGCCATGGCCATGGTACTGCGGGCCAATCAGCGCCCGGGTGATCTGGGCGGGCACGTGTCATCCTTCTCCTCGGCGGCGACATTGTATGATGTTGGCTTCAACTACTTCTTCCACGGCGGGGATGAGAAGCGCGAATCGGATCTGGTGTATTTCCAGGGTCACTCCTCACCAGGTATTTACGCCCGCTCCTACCTGGAAGGGCGTTTTAACGAAGATCAGTTGGACAAATACCGGGAAGAGGTGGACGGTGAAGGCCTGTCTTCCTACCCCCACCCCTGGCTGATGCCGGATTACTGGCAGTTCCCAACGGTGTCCATGGGCCTTGGGCCGATCCAGGCCATCTATCAGGCTCACGTGATGAAGTATCTGCACAGTCGTGAGCTGATCGACATGGGCGACCGCAAGGTCTGGTGCTTTGTCGGGGATGGCGAGTGCGACGAGCCCGAAACCCTGGGTTCCATCTCTGTGGCTGGCCGCGAAAACCTGAGCAACCTGATCTTTGTCGTTAACTGTAACCTGCAGCGCCTCGACGGCCCTGTGCGTGGTAACGGCAAGATTATCCAGGAACTGGAAGGCGTATTCCGGGGAGCTGGCTGGAACGTACTGAAAGTGGTCTGGGGCCGCATGTGGGATCCGCTGTTCGAGAAGGATCAGGACGGCCTGATGCAGCGCGTCATGGACGAAGCCGTTGACGGCGACCTGCAGAACTTCAAGAGCAACGGCCCGGCCTATACCCGTAAGCACTTCTTCGGCAAATACCCGGAGTTGTCCAAGATGGTGGATAACCTCACCGACGAGGACATCAACAAGCTTAACCGCGGCGGCCATGATCCTTACAAGGTCTATGCGGCCTATCATCACGCTATCCATAACAACGGTGGACGGCCGACGGTGATTCTGGCCCATACCATCAAAGGTTATGGCTTTGGTAACGCCGGCGAAGCGCAGAACACAGCGCACTCGCTCAAAAAACTCGATATCGAGCAACTGAAAGCCTTCCGTGACCGCTTTGCGGTGCCGCTGAAGGACGAAGAGCTCAAGGACGTGCCCTATTACCGGCCGGCGCCGGACAGCCCGGAAATCGTTTACATGAACAAGCGCCGGCAGGAACTGGGCGGTTTCTATCCCAAGCGCCGTAAGGACTGTCAGCCACTGCAGACGCCGCCACTGGATACCTTCAAGAACTTGCTGGAAGGCTCCAACGGTCGTGAGATCTCCACCACCATGGCGTTCGTGCGATTGCTGACGGCTCTGACCAAAGACAAGCGCATCGGTAAGCGAATTGTTCCGATCGTACCGGACGAGGCCCGTACCTTCGGGATGGAGGGCATGTTCCGCCAGATGGGTATCTACACCTCTGAAGGCCAGAAGTACGTGCCGGAAGACCGTGACCAGATCATGTACTACAAGGAAGACAAGAAAGGTCAGGTGCTTGAGGAAGGGATCAACGAAGATGGTTCCATGGCGGCCTGGATGGCAGCGGCAACCTCCTACAGCACCAACAACTTCCCGTTGATACCGTTCTACATTTTCTACTCCATGTTTGGTTTTCAGCGTGTGGGCGATCTGGCCTGGGCGTCGGGTGACATTCAGGCCCGCGGTTTCCTGGTGGGTGGTACCGCCGGGCGAACAACGCTGAATGGTGAAGGTCTGCAGCACCAGGACGGTCACAGCCATATCCTGGCCCAGACCATTCCCAGCTGTAAGGCCTATGACCCGGCTTACGGTTACGAAATGGCCGTGGTGGTCCAGCATGGCATCAAGGAAATGTTTGAAGACAACCAGAACGTCTTCTACTACCTGACCATCGAAAACGAAAACTACGAGCAGCCCGCCATGCCGGAAGGCAAGGACGGCAAGAAAGTGGAAGACGGCATCATCAAGGGCATGTACCTGCTGGATTCCGTTGAAACCAAGGGCCGTAAGAAAACGCCACGGGTTCAGCTGATGGGCTCCGGCGCCATCCTCAACGAGGTGCGCGCGGCGGCGGAACTGCTGAAAGAAGACTTTGGTGTTGCCTCTGATATCTGGAGCGTGACCAGCTTCAATGAACTGGCCCGTGACGGCCTGCACATCGAGCGCTGGAACCGCCTGCACCCGGACGATACGCCCAAGAAGTCGTACCTTACTCAATGCCTGGAGAAGCAGCAGGGGCCGGTGGTGTCGTCCACCGACTACATCAAGCTGTTGTCTGAACAGGTGCGGGCGTACATTCCGAAAACCTATCTGACCCTGGGCACCGATGGTTTCGGTCGCAGTGATACGCGCGAGAAATTGCGCAGCCACTTCGAGGTGGATCGTTACTATGTGGCGGTGACCGCGCTGGCAGCCCTGGCAAGGGATGGCGAAGTCAAAAACGACGTGGTTCTCGAGGCTATGCGCAAGTACGGAATCGATCGCAACAAAACGAACCCGGTGCTGAGCTAAGGAGACCGCCATGAGTGAACAGGAAATCAAGGTTCCGGATCTCGGCGGTGCAGACGAGGTCGAGGTTATCGAAGTGCTCGTCAGTAAGGGAGATTCGGTTGAGGAAGAAGATCCGATACTGACGGTGGAGTCCGATAAAGCATCGGTAGAACTGCCGTCACCGGGTGCCGGAAAAATTACCAAGATCACCGTCAAAGTGGGTGACAAGGTCAAGGAAGGCGATGTCGTTGGCATGATGGAAGTCAGTGGCGACACTGGTGGCTCGGATGACGACAAGGATTCTGGCGAAGACGCCAAGTCCGATGAGAAAGACGAGGCGGAAGCCAAGTCGGACGACAAAGAAGCCAAGTCTGAAGAGAAAAAGCCGGCACCGAAGAAATCCGGCGGTTCCCGAAAGGAAACCGTGAAGGTGCCCGCGCTGGACGGCTTCGACAATGTGCCGGTGATCGAGATCAACGTCAGCGAAGGTGATGAGGTTGAGGCGGACGATGCACTGGTGACCGTGGAGTCCGACAAGGCCACCATGGAGATTCCGTCTCCCTATGCCGGCAAGATCGGCAAGATTCTGGTGTCCGAGGGCGACAAGATCTCCGAAGGTCTCGATCTGGTTGAAATGACCATCGTGGAAGAGGGTGGCGACGAAGGCGAAGAGGACGCGTCGTCCGAGGCGTCTGAGTCTTCCAGCAAGGAAAAGCAGGAAGGTGAGCCTGAATCGAAAAGCAAGCCTTCCGATCCCAAGCCGGAGCAGCCCTCGGCAACCTACGAGCCACCGGCGCCGGGTGCCAAGGTTCATGCTGGACCGGCGGTGCGCAAGCTGGCCCGTGAATTCGGCGCGGATCTGACTCGCATCAAGGGTTCCGGCCCGAAGAGTCGCATCCTGAAAGACGATGTCCAGGCCTACGTGAAAAGCCAATTGCAGCAGACGCAGCAAGGCAGCACCGTGGCTGGCGGCGGTGGCGCCGGCATTCCTGGCGTGAAACTGCCGGACTTCAGTCAGTTTGGTGAGATTGAGCGCGAATCCATGTCACGCATGATGTTTGCTACGGCGAACAATATGCAGCGTAGCTGGCTGAACGTGCCCCACGTCACCCAGTTCGAGGACGCGGATATCACCGACATGGAAGACTTCCGCAAGGCCCAGAAGGCGGCCGGCGAGAAGAAAGGTGTGAAGATGACACCGCTTCCGTTCCTGCTAAAAGCCTGCGCCACGGCGCTGGCGGAGTTGCCGCAGTTCAATGTGTCGCTGGATATGGACCGCAAGGAAGTGATCCGCAAGCAGTTCATTCACATTGGCATTGCGGTGGACACGCCTCACGGGCTGATGGTGCCGGTGATCAAGGATGTCGACAAGAAGGGGCTCTGGGAGCTCGCGGCGGAAAGCGCCGACCTGGCGCAGAAGGCGCGGGACAAGCAGCTCAAACCGGCCGAGATGCAGGGTGCCTGCTTTACCATCACCAGCCTGGGCGGTATCGGCGGCACGGCGTTTACGCCGATCGTGAATACGCCGGAGGTGGCGATTCTTGGTGTCTCAAAGGCGGCGATGAAGCCGGTCTGGGATGGCAAAGATTTCCAGCCGCGGCTGATGCTGCCATTGTCGCTGTCCTACGACCACCGCGCGGTGAACGGGGCTGATGCGGCCCGGTTTACCTCGGTGTTGAGTCAGTTGTTGGGGGATATTCGGTCCCTGCTTCTTTAAGGCTGGCAGTTCTGTTCCGTAGCCTTCGGGCTGCGGAGCGGTCGTGAGGCCGGTCAGGTTATTCAGAACACGCCCGTGGATACGTCCCTGTAGGGCTCGGTCGCGCCATCCCTGGCGCTCCACGGTTCTGAATAACCTGACCGGCCTCGCTTGTTTTGGCTTTGTAGATATCTCCTGTTTTCCTACTGACTTGTTTGTCACCTCAACTTTGCGAATGGCGCGACGGCCAGCACCGTTGCCCGGGAGGCCTATTTCCTGGAGTTTGCGGAGAAGATGTGCAAGCGGGTGGATGTGCCGTTGAGGGAGGTGCTGGCGGTGATGACGTCGCGGGGGGTGCGTACCCGACTACGGGCTGGCGAGTGACGTTTTGAAGGTTTCCAGCTTGTGGTTGAAAATCGCGCGTTGGGCTTCTGCCTCTGCGACGTCCGCAAGGTAAAAACGGATCCGTGCCCCGGGCCCACGTTGCGCCAGTTGGCCAGCATCCAGGGCGCTCAGGCAGCCTATTTTCGGGTAGCCACCGATGGTTTGCCGGTCTTTCATCAGGACGATCGGCTGGCCGTCACTGGGCACCTGAATGGCACCATAGGCGATGCCTTCGGAGATGATGCCGTCCAGCTCAGAGTGTATAGGGTCGCCGGTTAACCTATAGCCCATGCGATCGATTCGCTGGCTGACCTCGTAACAGCCCGTGAAGAATTTCATACGCTCACCAGCAGAGAAGTGCGCGTATTGGTAGCTGGGGATCACACCGATGTGGAGGTCCTGGTTATAGTCCGGAATTTCCCCGGCTGGCAGGCTTGCCATGGTCTTCGGATGGCTGCGGTCAAACCCGATGCAGTCGCCTTTGGCCAGCTTTTGCCCACGTCCATCCAGTCCTCCAAGGCCTTCGCGCACGACGGTGGCGCAGCTACCCAGTTTCACGGTGGGCTTCAGTCCCCCGGCGACGGCAAGGTAGGCCCTTAGTCCGCCCACCGGCATGCCGAATTCGATACGGTCTCCCCGGTGGACTTGATAGGTATGCCAGGGTGCTGCCGCCTCTCCATTGATCTGCGCTCCGAGGTCCGCACCCGTGAGCGCGATGCAGGTATCCTCATGGGCCAGCAGGCTCAGTTTTCCAATATTGATCTCGATCTGCGCTGCCTCCGGTGGATTGTCGAGCAGGCGATTGGCCCAACGAAAGGCATGCTCGTCCATGGGGCCGCCAGTGGTCACGCCAATATGCTGATAGCCGTACCGGCCGGAATCCTGCAGCAATGCCAGCATGCCGCCATCCAGAACTTCAAAGCTCATCGAGGCTGCCTCCCAGGTCCAGATATTCCTGACGGTCGATCGAACGGAACCGCACGCGATCCCCTACCGCCACCAATGCCAGGGATTCGCTGTCCCAGTCGATCATTTTCTTGGGCGTGCGGCCAATGATCTGCCAGCCGCCGGGTGTGGAGCTGGGATAGATGGCCGTCTGAGATCCCGCAATGCCGACACTCCCGGTGGGCACTTTCTGCCTGGGGGTGGCTTTTCGGGGCAGGGCGATACGTGGGTCGGTAATGCCCAGGTAAGCAAACCCGGGGCTGAAACCGATAGCGTACACCCGGTAGGTTTGTTCGCTGTGGATGCGAACCACGTCATCCCGGCTCAGGCCGGAGTAGTCACAGACATCGTCCAGGTCCAGCCCGACTTCAGGGCCGTAGTAGACAGGCAATTCGATCGTACTGGAAGCGTCACCCGTCTGCGCTTCATCCTCGCCCCTGGCCAGTGTCTGCCGCAGCCTGGCGGCGATGCCAAACCGGTCCGTCCTGCCGGCATCATAACAGACCAGTACGGAGGTGTAGGACGGCACCAGGTCAATCACAACATCTGACATGGTTCGTCGAATCGCTTCAGCGGCCCGCTTCACCAACCCGGCGTTGTCATCTGTGATTTGGTCACCGAAATAGACAATGCAGGTGCTTTCGTTGACGGCCTCGATCTTCATAGTGACTGAACAACCTGCCTCATATGTCTCGCCGCCTCTACGGCATGATCGCTGTCGCCATGAATGCACAGCGTGTCGGCCCTTATTGGAAGGCGTTTGCCAGAGATCGATGTGACGGTGCCTTCGGTGATGATCTGCGTTACCTGCTTCTCTATGGCGTCCGGGGTGCTGTGAACCGCATTTTTTACAGAGCGTTTAACCAGCCGCCCTTCGTCGCTGTAGGCGCGGTCGGAAAATGCCTCGAACAACACGTCGATGCCAACGTCGGCGGCAAGTGCCAGAACCTCGTCGGCTTCTGGTGTTGCCATGACCACCAGAGGGCAGTGAGGGGCATAGCTGTGTACGGCTGACATCACGGCTTCCAGGGTTGTGCGGTCCACCGCCATTTTATTGTAGAGAGCGCCGTGGGGCTTGATGTACTCGATGGCCGTGCCATGGGTGCGGCAGATGCCGTCCAGCGCGGCAATCTGGTAGACCAGCAGGGCTTTCAGTTCCTCTGGCGCAAACGCCATGTCGCGTCGGCCGAACCCCAATAAGTCCGGGTAGCCGGGATGCGCGCCGATGGTGACGCCCTCTGCCACCGCCAGTCTGATCGTGCGGTCCATGGTCATTGGGTCTGAGGCATGGAAGCCGCAGGCAATATTGGCCATATCAATGTAGGGCATGACTTCGGCATCCATGCCTTTGGTCCAGCTACCGAAGCTCTCGCCCATATCGCAGTTGAGTTTCATTGGTTGTCTCCAGAAACAAGTGAATGTGCGCTAGCCTCGGCTCATGGTCTGAGGGAGGTAGGTGACAATTTCCGGGAACCAGCCGATCAGAAACAGTGCCGCCATGATCAGCAGGAAAAAGGGTAGCGCGGCCCGGGCAACGTAAAGGATGTCTTTCCCGGTCAATGCCTGGATCACGAACAGGTTAAAACCCACCGGCGGTGTGATTTGTGCCATCTCAACCACCAGAACAATAAAAATGCCAAACCAGAGCATGTCGATGCCGGCCTGCTGGACCATGGGCATGACCACGGCGACGGTAAGAACCACCACGGAAATGCCATCCAGGAAACAGCCCAGTAGAACGAAGAGGGCAGTCAGGCAGACAAGCAGTTCGAAAGAAGAGAGCGACATGCTGCCAATCCATTCCGCCAACTCTCTTGGAATGCCGAGAAAGCCCATGGACAAGGTGAGAAAATGCGCGCCCACCAGAATCAGGCCAATCATGCAGGAGCTCTTGACCGCGCCCAGCAGGCTTGCCTTGAAACTGTCGGCGTTCAGGGAACCGGTGACAGCCGCCAGCAACAGGGCACCAAAAACGCCGAGGGCGGCAGCCTCAGTGGGTGTGGTAAAGCCGGCATAGATCGAGCCAAGCACAAATACAATCAGGCCCACGATGGGAAGCAGCATTCGCAGCGCCTTGATCTTGGCTGAGAACGAGATGTGCTCTTTCTTATGCTTGGGCATCTCATCCTTGTTCAATGTCGCCCACACCATGGTGTACCCCATAAACATGACCACCAGCATGAGGCCGGGCAGGGCGCCGGCGATAAACAGGCGGCCGATGGACACTTCAGCCGCCACGCCGTAAACGATCAGAATAATAGACGGTGGTATCAGCAGCCCAAGGGTGCCGGAACCGGCAAGGGTACCGACGGCCATGCGGTCGCTGTAACCCTGAGCCTTGAGCTCGGGCAGGGTCATGCGGCCAATGGTGGCCGCCGTGGCGGCAGACGAGCCGGACACCGCGGCGAATATACCGCAGCTGAGAATGTTTACGTGCAGCAGCTTGCCCGGTAAACCACCCATCCAGGGTGACAGTCCCTTAAACAGGTCCTCGGACAAGCGAGTACGGAACAGAACCTCGCCCATCCAGATGAACATCGGCAGTGCGGTCAGAGACCAGCCGGTGCTTGCGCCCCAACTGGAGGTTGCGAACAGAAGGCCGATCTGGTCGTTGCCGGACAACAATAGCCCGAGGACGCCAATGCCGACCAATGTCAGTGATACCCAAACGCCAAGCGCGAGCATCAATATCATGGAGGCAGCGAGGGCGATGGAAAGCAGCGTGGTATCCATCAGACTTCCTCCAGATTGACGTCACTTTCGTGTTGTTGGTAGGAAGGCACACGTTTTCGCAGCACCGCGATCAGGTCATCCAGGATCGCGATGGTAAGCGCTAACGTGCCCAGCCCTACCGGGATCTGAGGAATCCAGATCGGAATGGGAATGTAGCCGTGTGAGACCTCCTCGAAAACGTAGGACTCCCACACCATGTGCCAGCAGTAGAACGTCATGAAGGACGCAAGGCCGAGGCCAAGGATGAGTACCGCCAGTTCCTGAACGAACCGCGCCCGGGCCGACCACTTCTGGATAACCAGGGTTACCCTGATATGGCCACCTTCATGGAAGGTGTAGGCAAGCCCGAAAAACGTAGAAGCCGCGAGAGCATACCCGGACACGTTTTCAGCGGAAGGGATGATGAAGCCGAACAGCCGGCCGACAATCTGCACCAGAATCACGACCATGATCAGTGCAATGCAGAACCCCGCTGCGTAACCAGATGCCAGGTAAAACTTGTCTCGAAGGGTACTCATGGAAGATGCCTCCCAAGGCGGCTTTCCCTCTGGAATACCAGGGGAAAGCGTCTTGTGAATGGACCGTTACCGGTAGTTTTGCAGAATAGCGCCGACTTCCTTCGGAGCTTCTTCTTCCCATTCCTGGATCATGATGTCGCCGATCTTCTGGAATTCCTTCATCAACTGCTCTGACGGCTCAGACACTGTAATGCCATTCTCGGCCAGCGTTGCGGTGTCTTCGGCAGCGGTCACTCGCACGCCTTCCCAGCCTTTGGCTTCAGCGGTCGCTGCGGCGTCAAGAATGACCTGACGCTGTTCATCGCTCAGCCGGCGGAATGCGCGCTTATTGACGACGACAACGTTCTTGGGAATCCAGGCTTTGATGTCAGTGTAGTGAGAGAGGTAATCCCAGGCCTGGCCGTTGGCGCCGGTGGATGGAGAGGTAATCATCGCGTCAATGATGCCAGTACTGAATGCCTGGGGGATCTCAGGTACCTGAACGGTGGTTGGGGTGGTGTTCATGAGATCGGCCAGCCGTGAAGTGGACGGGCTGTAAGCGCGCATCTTCAGACCTTCCAGGTCGCTCATGGTGTTGACCGGAGCCTTTGTATACAGGCTCTGGGCCGGCCATGGCACCGTGTAAAGCAGCTTCATGCCCTCTTTATCGAGTTGTTTCTCCACCTCGGGTTTTGCGGCTTCCCAGAGCCGTTTTGCATCCTCAAAACTGGTTGCCAGAAACGGAATGTTGTCGTGTTTGAACACCGGATGGGTGTTGCCCATGATGCCGATGAAGATCTCCCCCAGCTGAACCTGCCCTGTGCGGACGGCCCTTGGGATTTCTGGATGTTTGACCAGTGAGGCGCCGGAGTGGACGGTGACGGCTATGTCGCCATTGGTGCCTGCCTTGATGTCTTCAGCGAACCCATAGGCGATTTTGGTTGGCAGGTTCGCATCGCCGTAGGGCGTTGGCATGTGCCATTGGGCAGCGTTGACTGCGGTGGTGAAGAAAAACCCTGCCATCAGGGTGGCTGTCGCAAGTTGTTTGAACATATCGATTCTCCCGTTCTTTTGTTGTTGTTGCTTTGATCATCAATTGGCAGTTGCTACAGCACCGCCAGTTCTTCGTTGAGCCGCTCGGTGAGCAGCATTTTTCCCGGTACGTGAGTGATCGCGATCGGGGGGCGTGCGTTTTCCAGGGCAACCTGCGGCGTCACGCCACAGGCCCAGAAGACAGGTATCTCGTCACGGCCGATGGTGACGGCGTCGCCAAAATCCGGAGTGCGGATATCGTTGATTCCGATCAGGGCCGGGTCTCCGATGTGCACCGGCGCCCCGTGCGCTTTGGGTAGCCGGGTGGTGATCTGAATCGCCCGGATGGCATCGGCAGCTTTGAACGGCCGCATGGATACCACCATGTCGCCGTGGAACCGGCCGGCCGATTGGGTGGCAATGTTCGAGCGATACATGGATACGTTCTGTCCCTGCTCGACATTCCTGATGGACAGGCCGGCACGGACCAGCGCATCTTCGAACGAGAAGGAGCAGCCGAGTACAAACGTCACGAAATCGTTGCGCCACACATCGCGAATGTCAGTGGCGGTCTCAGCCCGTTCACCGTTGCGGAAGATCTGGTACTCGGGGATGTCGGTTCGGATGTCCAGATCACGCCCAAGGCCCGGCAGCATGGGGTCGCCGGTCTGGGAGACGCCGATCAAGGGGCAGGCGACAGGGTTGTTCTGGCAAAACAGAAGAAAATCGTTTGCCCAGTCGGCCGGCAGGATGACGACATTGCCTTGAACCAGGCTCTGTGCCTTGCCGCTGGTGGTTCCGGTATGGGTACCGGAACGTATGTGTGCGCGTAGCTCAGATACCTGGTCAAGCAGGCCTGTTTTGAAGTCTGAATAATCGCCGGTCTGCATCTCGGCTACCCCTGATTGAATTTGTTATGTGGTTATGGATCAGGTTATTCCTATTGGCGAAAAAGTCTAATTATGGTTTTTTACGTTTGGTGATAAGTTTTCGTGATGTCCGGTTCCACGTACTGTTTCGAAACGTTGACCGCCAGGTTGGCGGCCAGTTCGGCTATCGGATTAAACGGCACGCTGGGGTACGAGGCTGTGAACGCCAGTTGTGATGGTGTCCAGGCGGCATCCAGAGTGATCAGGCGCCCGCTTTTCAGGCCGTCAGATATCACGCTCATTGGTAGTGCCGACACACCAATGCCATCCAGCGTCAGCCGGCGACATGCTGCCAGTGAACTGGATGAATAGAAGCGTGCTGGCAGTTCGTCCAGTTCGCTGAATTTCTGACTGATTTCCGCAAACGGTTTGGTGTTCCTGGCATACGTGATGATTGGCCACTGGGCCAGCTCCTCAAGCTCCAGTTTCCGGTCCGGGAGTTTCAGTGCGGGACTCGCCACCCAGATCAGTGGAAAGCTGCACAGGTTCAGGTTTTCAATTTTCGGTTCGGAAACGGGGCCCATCAGAAAGGCGAGGTCAAACGTTCTGTCCAACAGGCCACTACGAAGATTCCCGGTCACGTCGACGGTGATCTCGACATCCAGGTTCGGGGTATTTTCGCTCAGCTCGCGGAAAAAGTAAGGCAGCCAGGTATGGACGATGGTTTCGGAAACGCCCAACCTGAGGATGCCAGACAGCAAAGCGACCCTGTCTGCTCGCTTACGGAGTTGCTGGGACATAGAGACGATTTTCTCGGCATAGGGCAACAACGCCTGTCCCCGGGTGGTCAACATCGTACGGCCGGAATCGCGATCAAACAGCGTTACGCCCAATTCCTCTTCAAGGGCCGCTATGCGATTGGAGATCGCGGGCTGAGTGGTGTTTTGTCGCTCGGCTGTCTTGCGAAAACTCCCAAGGGTGGCTACCCAGATAAAGGTTTCCAGATGTTTGAAGTTCATGGCCTGCGCTGTGCATTGGAAGACGGAACACCTATCGATAGTGAGTCTGTCTCTTATACACATCTGACGCTGCCGACGATATGCAG
>OJGO01000284.1_pt1 | contig 21380 bp, 12 predicted proteins | sample 1594871 | NCBI WGS metagenome assembly OJGO01 (sample SAMN05416798, study PRJEB24817) | seawater metagenome | isolation source: Sea water | place: Canada:Atlantic | collected 2013-07 | reverse complement strand
GATTTATTTGATGAAGAACGCTTTGAACAATGTGAAGTAAAAGCGTGGGATAGGAATGATACAGCTACGCTGATTGAATCTGGCGCCATTCAAACTAAATTTAATGTTGTTGATACCTTAAACGCTTGGATTGTTAATGATTTAGACGATGAAGTAGCTGACAATATGGCAAACGAAGACTCTGATGCATTTAAATCGTTAATGGGTGAAGGCGGTTTATTAGCTGATATCCTATACGACGAAAGTACAATTTTAGAGAACAGCGTGCCGGTTAGTTCATTACCTACAGCTGGCCGCAATGATCCTTGTCCGTGTGGCAGTGGAAAGAAGTATAAGAAGTGTTGTTTAAGGTAGGGCCAGTATACTGAAATAGCTCATTGTGCGTTACTTGTGAAGCATAACTGCATTTTCAAAGTGTACACTTCGTATTGGTTATTTATTTACTGTAATGGCAATTTTATCGTACAAAACCAGCACCACACTCGCCCCATTCTGTTCGACACATTAAGAAAAGCCGCTAATCGAAAGATTAGCGGCTTTTTGTTTTGTAATTCAAATATTTATTTAACATTCAGTTAAAAGTATTTAGCTGAAAAATAAAATAGTTATCATTAAATTATCTAATTAATTACCATCATTTTTCAATTGTTTGCTGAAACCGCCGCTGTTACTTTGTTAGTTATCCAGGCGCATGGGGGAATCCATTAAGAAATAATTACAACAATACAATTAATAGGATTATGAGTTTCACTGATTATGTTAATAACGTATTTGTATTATGGTTGAGTCTAGTTGGCTGTAATTTTATAGTTCATAACTCGATCAGGGGCACAAAACGCCTTAAAAGTTTGCTCCCTTTATTCCCTTAAAATGCTAATAATTTAGAAGTTTGCAAAGGGTAGAAGTTGTCACTTTAATGCCATTTACTTATCTTTTTACAAACTTTACGGCTAATTTCTGTAAATGACTAACACTATAGCCTCTGCCCATATTTACCCTATAAGTTAAGTGGGTTATAAAAATAAGTTATTAAGAAAAACACAGCTTATTGTTAAATATCACACAGTTTTTTATTAAATATTATACAAATTTGTTAAAAAAATGTAGCCAAGCTATAAATTTGGGTGTATTGTTTTTGAGTTTAATTTGACAGCGCTGTCAATTAAAAAAAAGACAGCGCTGTCTTTTTGAGCAACAGGTTAAGCCAATGATTTATAGAGTTTATAAAAATGGATTTTGGCAACTAACATCGTTAAATGACCTTGTTAGGGAAGGCTGTAGTATTGGCGAAGGTATAAAATTATAAAAATAAATAACCCTAATAAAAGCCAGCTAACTGGCCACCACACAGAGGTAAGTATGAAAAGATTATTAACAGCATGCGCAGTAACAGCCGCTTTAGCTTCTTCGCAAGTATCAGCAGCACCAGGAAAACCAACCCTTACAGAACAATATGCCAACTATAACGGTAAAGGCTTTGTTACAGTTTCTGGCGAAGCTGGAGCATATAAATCACTGGTTACACGTGTTGATGTTGTTGAATTACCTGTTACTTGGTCTCCAGCGTGGAGTGGTGATGATGCGACATCATGGCAAGTACTTGTCAATGGTGAGGTTGCCGTTTCAGGTACTGGTGCTGGCGGTAGTGCGATTGTGCCAATTACGAGCGGTGGTCTAAAAGAGATCGTGGTGCGTTTATGTAATGATGATGGTTGTATTGATAGTGCCGCGGATAAAGCTATTGTTTCAGATACTGATGGTTCGCATTTAATGCCGCTTGGCGAACAAGTTGATTCTGCAAATACTAACTATGCCCAATCTAAAGACCAAATCGTGGGTACTTACTTTGTTGAGTGGGGTATCTATGGTCGTAAATACTTTGTTGAAAACGTACCTGCAAATAATCTAACACACGTTATATACGGCTTTATCCCAATGTGTGGTGAAAACAAATCACTTAAAGATGGTAATGCGTCTGGTTGGAGTGTGCTTCAAGCTGATTGTGCTCAAAGTGAAGACTACGAATTAGTTATTCATGATATGGGGGCAGCTTTTTGGCGTCAAAATGGCGCTGTTAAAGCAATGAAAGTTGACGGAACCGCCGTTGGTTATGGCGAAGTTGGTATGGGTAATTTTGGTCATTTAATGGCACTTAAGCAAGGTAATCCACACCTTAAAATCGTGCCATCCATTGGTGGTTGGACACTTTCAGACCCGTTTTACGGTTTTACAGATAAAGCAAATCGCGATACGTTTGTAGCTTCTTCTAAAGAATTCTTAAAAACGTGGAAATTCTTTGATGGTATCGATATTGACTGGGAATTCCCTGGTGGTGGTGGCGCACAAGCGTCATTAGGTGACCCAATTAATGATGGACCAGCTTATGTCGCTTTAATGAAAGAGCTTCGTGCAATGCTAGACGAACTTTCTGCAGAAACTGGCCGTGAATACGAACTAACTTCTGCTATTGGCGTAGGTTGGGATAAAATTCAAGATGTTGATTACGCTGCTGCTGCAGAGTACATGGATAACATCTTTATGATGTCATATGACTTTTACGGAGCATGGGGCAGTGAGACAGGGCATCAAACAGGTCTTTATTGTGGTGCACATATCTCTGCTGACAAATGTGCAGGTACAGGTGAGTTTGCTCCAACAACAGTTACGGATAAAACGAAAGCAGGAAACTTAGGGCGTGACTCTTATGCCCCTGCAGGTATGCCAGAGTATACAACCGCTAATGCAACACGTTTATTGTTAGAGCAAGGCGTTCCAGCTCATAAATTAGTTGTTGGTGCAGCAATGTACGGACGTGGTTGGACTGATGTTCAGATGGTTAATGGCAGTCCAATAGGCGCTGTAGGTAATCACGTAGACAGCTCAGAGAATAACCCGTTAGTTGCTGAGGGGGGCGAAGGAACTTCAGTTGACGAAGCAGCATGGGCATGGGAAGCAGGTATCATGGATTACCGTGGTGCGTTGAAATTCATGGCAGCAAATTCAAATGCTAAGTATGTTTGGGATAACCAAGCCGAAGCATCATTTATTTGGGATGAAGTAAGCAGCACATTAATTACATTAGATACGCCACGTTCAATTGAAGCTAAAGGCGTGTTCTTGCAAGCACAAGGATTAGGTGGAATATTCTCTTGGGAAATTGATGGTGATGGTGGTACTACTGCAGAGCGTACACTCAATGCGATGAATAAAGCGGTAGGTAATGGTGAAGGGATTACTGATTGGGGAGTAACGCCAACTCCGACGCCAACACCGACGCCAACGCCGACTCCGACGCCAACACCGACGCCAACGCCGACTCCGACGCCAACGCCGACGCCGACACCAACGCCAACACCAACGCCGACTCCGACGCCAACTGAAACTCCATGGGTTGGTGGTCAAACATCAGTCAGTAATGGTGATGTTGTCTCTTATGGCGGTGCGTGTTTTGAAGCGAAAAATAGCCCAGGTGTTTGGGAAGCTCCAACATCTGCTTCTACTTGGTTCTGGACTGAAGTACCGTGTTCTGGTGTAACGCCGACGCCGACTCCAACACCAACGCCAACACCGACTCCGACGCCAACACCTACGCCTACAGAGACTGAATATGTTGCGGGTACTTCTTATGTTACAGGTGAGATTGTTAGTAATGTTGGACATATGTACCAATGTGATGTAGCTGGCTGGTGTTCATCAGCTTCTGCTTATCATTACGCACCTGGAACAGGTAGTGCTTGGACAAGTGCTTGGACACTAATAGAGTAAGCAATATAATGCTTACCACAAGTGATTCGACACCGATAATATCGTTGTCGAATCAATAAGCGTTATATAATATGGGGTAGGGAAGGTTATACTTTTTCAACAATAATCCCTTAAAAGGCCTATTCGAAAGAGTAGGTCTTTTTTATTCTTAGCTGTAAAAGTGAAATACAGGCGAAAGCCAGTAGATATAGTGACGTACACGCTTTAAAGGAAAGTTAGAATGGAGGTTGAATTGTTTTAATTTATTTTAAATCAATTTCTTAGTGGTTTTATTGTGTTGAGGGACTTTGTAATTAATGAAGAATTAATCACATTACGGATCAGGCGTTTCTTCCGTCGCTGAAAAAATAAAACGGCTGAAGCATAGGTACAGAATATCAAAAATTACTTATCTACCTACTGAAGCAGCACTTGCTTAATCTTGTTGCTGGGTTTTCTTCGTTGTGTCTTCAGGTAAATCAGAACGAGGATCCTCAAGCATCAGCACTAATTTATCACAAAGACTGTTTTTACCTATTTGATCCAGCTTACTGTGTTGAAGGTTAGTTTGCTGTTTAGCATGGGCTAAGCTTTGTATTTTAAACTTACTATAATTTTCTTTAAACCCTTCATTTTCATCTGCAGCCTGTTCTAGTAATAGCCAATAAATCTGCCAGCGATTAGCATTACGTTTTTGCCAAGTTTTGAGACTATGTTCTAGTTCTTTTTTATCAACAAAGCTATATGTCATGCATTGGTTAAAATAACTTTCCCACATATCTTTAGCTGTATTCGCCTGTAAAGGAATTGCCAGTGGATTTACATTGGGTTGGCTATTTTTTGCCGCAATAGTGCTTATTGGTGAAACGGTGATGAGTACGAATAAACTTGATGTAATAATTTTTTTTAACTTCATAAAATACCTTTGACTAACACGACAAAAAGCGTAATTCCTTAAATCAAAAAAGGTTCGACGTGATTAATTGCTTTTGGCAAAAAAACAATACCATTGATCAAACATTTTAAGTGCCATAATTATAACCTATTGGGTAAGTATTAACGGGTCTTTTTTGGGGGAATCGTAGTTTATTTTTAGTTGTGATATGGCAAAGTATCAAACGATTATTGTAAACAATTACTTTGGCGTTACTATGGAATTAAATCTAGTGTTTTGTTTTTAATAACCAATTGATTTTTGAGTGTTTTATATGTTTTTATTGATTTGCTATTTGACCTTGATAATACTGGTATGTTGGTGTGTTAATTGGCAAAATAAGAGGACGAAAACAATTATAATAATGTAAGTTCAGGAGTCATAACGATGAAAAATACCTTTGACAAAGGATGGCAGGATTGGATAGAAATCAACATTAATCGCAACTGCGATATTATAGGTATGCATGACATTTTATTAGAAAACGATTTCTGTCCAATATTAATAAAAAATCGATTAAACCTAACTGATCAAGACATAAAAAAATCGAACAAAACACCTCGTGAAAGTTCAGAAAATGACAAAGTACAATCGAAATTATTACAACAAACAACGGAAATAATCGCGGCTGAAGATCGTGTTTTTTTGCCAAACGCGGAAAAAATTGACACTGATGAGAAATTAGAATTATTCAAGATAGACAACTTCCTTAATCCTGAAGAATGTATTGAACTCGTATCGATTATTCGAGATAACCTAAGAGAATCAACCACGACCAATGAGTCGGGTAACTATAAAAATTACCGCACGAGTAAAACCTGTGATTTAAGTTTAATTAACCATGGGCTTGTGAACGATATTGATCGACGTATATGTAATGCACTTGGTTTTGACTCCAGTTATTCTGAGGGTATCCAAGCACAATGGTATGACGAGAACGAAGAGTTTAAACCTCACACTGATTATTTTGAACCCAATAGTAAAGAGTTTGAAGATCATGCCCGAGTTAGAGGGCAACGTACCTGGACTTTTATGCTGTTTCTCAATAATACTCTTGAAGGTGGTGCTACTAAATTTACCCGTGTTGATAAAGTCTATTCACCTAAACGAGGTACGGCTTTATTATGGAACAGCCTCACTCCTCAAGGTAAAGAAAATATTGAAAGTATGCATTGGGGCATGCCTGTTGAAAACGGCTTTAAAGTTATTATTACTAAATGGTTTCGTCTTAAAGGTGAGGGCAAACGTTTTACCAAAGAGCCTAATGAATATATACCGGCATATACAGAGGAAGGCTTCCTAAAAGCTAGGTTACCAGAGGCTTTATATAAGAAGATTTATGACTTTTATCAAGCAAATGAAAAGATGGCAGTAAATGAACATGTCGAAGGGTTTATTCTCAGTAAAGAAAAGCAGGTGCCTAGCGAACTGATTCACCTTAATGAAGAATTAAAGAAAGAGATTCATCAAGTGTTGCTGCCTTTAGTAGAAGCATGGATTGGTCATTATCTTAAACCAAGTTATGTGTTTGGCATACGCAGGTATAGAAATGGTGCGGTTTTAAAAGAGCATCGTGACCGTGGTAAAACACACGTTGCTAGTGTAATTATTAACATTGAGCAACGGGTTAGACAGCCTTGGCCGTTAGTCATTGAAGATCATAACTACCGTAAACATCAGCTTATACTCAGCCCCGGAGGTATGGTTTTTTATGAAGGTGCAAAGCTTACTCATGGTCGACCTATCGCTTTTGATGGCGATGAGTTTTGTAATGTGTTTGTCCATTACCAACTGACATAGCTTCTTTAAACAAGTTAAGCATCCACGGTAAACATATACCTTATATATGCAAGGGTAATTACATTATGTAATTGCCCTTTTTTTATTGTGGTGAACTTGATTATTAGTGTATTTATGACAATAAAAAATGCCTGTCAGTACCATACCGACAGGCATTTTTCAGGGATAAAAACTATCCCTGTAATTTTCTATTATTTAACCTGAACTCTGGATAATGAGTGCTTGATATTTAAGTAAAAACAAAAACTCAGGTTATGTACATTACTGTGGATTGAGTCCTAACTTTTGAAGTACTAGTTTAAAGTTAGCACGTCGCTCTTCAATGGCATGAACTTCACCACTCACAGGACAATGATCATCTGGACAGCCACGGTTGACGATACCAGATACAGCATCAACAAATGCTGTACCTACCATGCCACCATCAACATATTTTTTAAGTTCCGCATGGTAGTTCCAATCGGCGTATGGGCCACCCACATTATCGTAAGCTTGAACAGAACTCACCCAAAAGAATAAACCAGCAATCCACTTAATTTCTTTATGCTCTTCAGAGCTACAAATCAAGCCAGGATTTGAACATAAATCTAAATCAGCGTATAGCGGGCTATCAGGAGCAGCTTCAACAGTAGTACCATCTATCGTTGTACCAATGGTATCTGGGTCAACATGAGAACGACCGACAAAATGGTTCAGTGTACCGAAGTTCTGACGACCAGTGGTTTGAATTACACCACGTCCCCACCAGCCACAACCTTGAACACTTTCATCGCTACCATCCCAAATAAAGTTACCTGCTTTTTGACCAACATACTGCTTACATTCTTCACGTTCAAACACTTGCTTAGAGGTATCAATAGCAGTAGGCACCGTATTACAGTGGCCTGCGTTAGTCCAACGACCAACTTTACCATTAACTAAAAGACCTTGCTCTGCAAGTACTGAGTCTGGCGCTGCAAAGATTGGCGCTGGCGCACCGTACCATTTAGCGTGAGTATTAGCTGTCTGTTCCATTTTATCATCGCGAGGACAAGAGTAGGCATGGTCTTTACCTGATACAGGATGAGTACCGTAATCTGCATATTTCTGGCCTAATTGTCCACAACTTGCTGTCATAGGGTAATCTACTTTTGCACCGTATTTAACTTCAGACCAATTATTCTCATCACACGCATCGAAACGTATCGTTTCTTGCATACTTTGTGAAAGGAATGCGGCAATAGCTACTTTTGCATACATCGCATTAGTCGCATCATCCGCTGTGCTATCAACTAACCAGAATTTATCACCCGCTACACCAACATTGTGCATCGAGTTTAAACCCGTTAAGAAGTCAGCCCATTTATAGATAGTTGACGGTACCCAAGATGAAGTCGGTGTTTCGTAAAGGAAGACCTGATTATCCATTACTGACTCAATACCCGATAAATCACTATTTAACGAAGCAATACTTGTCAAAGGATTAACACCTGAGCCAGCACCTACATAATAAAGAGGTACTTTGCTAGTTTGGTAACTTGCCATTTTAGTGGTTAAAGCAGTGCTGTCAGTATCGAATAAAATCGCGAAAATATTGTTGTGTGCAGCTTTACGAATTTTACTTTCACCTAACGTATTACCCATGAAGTAAGTTATTGCTTGGGCTGTTGGCACCGAAGACAACATTGCAGGAGCTTGAACAAAATCAGTAACTTGTTTCACGTATTCTAATGCGTTGTGCCATTGCTCACTTGATAAGCTTGCAGAGGTACTTGATTTAGTAAAGGCAATAAAGTCAGCTGTTGAATCGCCTTTATAAAGCGCTAACTTATCAAGAAGATCTGACGTAGCTTTAGAGGCAGAATTCCAAACAGACCTTTTACCAGAGTGCGTATCATAAGCAAAATCACCAATACTTAATGACCAACCAAAAGTAGCGTTGGTAGCAATTGTCGACAGTATTAGGTTTTGAGCTTGAGCCCAACCTTTGGCATCATCCGTTAGTGCGTTAACGGCACTAACACTGATACTGTTAGTATTGGTTGAGGCTAAAGCGGCCGTTAAGGCTTGTTTGACTTCAACTGTACCTAAAGATGCACCTTTATCAGCCGTAATGTTATCAAGTATATTGCTGTTAATAATGACAGATTCAGAGCCTAGCAGCTTGGCTGTTTCAATTAATGAAACGAAACCATTGGTCAGCTTGGCGACATCTGATAATTCATCGCTGTTGATTGCGTTAATTGTATAGGTATCAGGTGCTGTGGAAGTAGGGCTTGCAACAACAAAATCACTCGGCCAACCATTAACTTTCAAGCTTACCGGATCTTTAGCATTAGGAAGCGATAATAACGGTGCAGTGCCTTGTTCTGTACCGTCACAATTTACTTTCCAAGTCCACGTATCATCACTGCCTGGACGAGAGGAAGTTTCCCATTTTGCAGTAAAAGCTATGTAGTCATCATTAACGAGAATATCACCAGCTTTAGCAGTTTCATCCAATGACCACACACTGAAGTCGGCACATAAACCGTCTGGCGTTGGAGTCGGCGTAGGCGTTGGAGTAGGTGTAGGTGTAGGTGTTGGAGTAGGTGTTGGAGTAGGTGTAGGTGTAGGTGTTGGAGTCGGCGTTGGAGTAGGTGTCGGCGTAGGCGTTGGAGTAGGTGTTGGAGTCGGCGTTGGAGTAGGTGTCGGCGTAGTCCCACCCACTAGAGTCCATGCGCTTTCCCATGCAGAACCAGTTCCCGGTGCATAATGAAAACCAGAAGCAGAAGAACACCAGCCTGCAATATCACAACGGTATGATTGACCACCATTGCTCACAATATCACCAGCAGTGTAAGAGGTACCCGCTACATAGGTACCTGTCGGCGTTGGAGTCGGTGTAGGCGTCGGTGTTGGAGTCGGCATCGGAGTAGGCGTCGGAGTAGGCGTCGGTGTCGGCGTTACATCACCAGAACATTCATGCTTTAGGGACCAACTATTGTCGCTACCTGGTGTTGATTTTGTCCACCACATGGCACTGTAAGCATTGCCATTAAATTGCATCACATCACCGGTATTAGCGTGATCAGGGTTTCCCTCCCAGTCTACCTGAGGGAAGTTTGGGTATGCATTAATACCCTCACAGCTTTGTGCTGCAAATGTATTTGTTGAGATCACTGTAGTTGCAGCAAGTGATATCGCGATAAATGTTTTATTTGGCTTAAAGCCAGCCTGTTTGAGTTTCATTCAAATTCCCATATTTAATTTATTATTGTTTTAATACCGCATGGATATGACTTGAAGTCTTTTTACATATTCACTGTGCTTTATTTATCCTTCATGTACGTTTTTCATGCGCATTTCAAACTATCACGCAATTGACAGCGCTGTCAACCGGCTGTTTTATTTTGATGTTGTGTTTGATTTAACGATAAATTTCAAGATAAAGCGGCTATAAATCATGAGTAATCACTTGATAAATAACATGTTAATAAAGTGTTTCTTAAGTGTAAAATCCTTGGGCCAGGGGATTTTTTGAAAATATGATTAAACCGATTATAAATACTTTTCTAGCGAAATCTCATCGTTGTCCCTGACTATCTAAGCTACTTGTTCTAAGTTTCCCCATCAAAATTCGAGTGTAGAAAAATAAGAAATAAAATCTTAATTTGTGAACGCTAACGTAACTAAGTTTCAAAATTGATGCTTAGCCTCTATCTCACCTCGATATATTCTATGTAGATTTTAGGTATTACCTTTGCCTGTATAAAAAGCTTAAACCTTAATAAGTAACTGTTTTTATTGGTTTGATCTACAGTCTGTATTCTTTTGATTCATTCCTCATATTGCAATGTCGTGTAATGTTTTTTGTTTAGTGAATAAAGTAATATCGCCACCAAGTTTATTATCGGTAATAAGTGAATGTACTAAATAGATTTATCAATTTACTTCAACATGATATTTAGTGCCGCTTGGTATTTAATACCGATCTTCATATGTGTTATCGTCATGAAATCAGCCTGGTTCGAAGGCATATTAGGCATGCTGTTATTATTGAATGGTTACCAGAGGCTAAGAAAATTGAAGTCAATGACAGATGACAAATATAGTCGTTTTTTTCACGCTTAAATCTTTAGTTGGTTATATCATCGGATTTTCCAGCACTTATTCATATTAAGAAGAAGCTCACATGACTGTGGTAAAATATCCGCCTAACGTTGGCGAAAATGATTGTGTGATCCTATTTGACGGAGTCTGTAAACTTTGTGATTTTTGGACTCAATTCATCGTTAAGGTTGATACACAACAGCGCTTTAAACTATGCAGCGTTCAATCACCAGAAGGGCAGAGCATATTAAATTATTTTAAAATGCCAACTGATCATTTTGATACCATGCTGTTGGTAGAAGGTAAGCAATGTTTTGAGAAGAGTGATGCTTTTTTAAATACGATGAGAAAACTTAGCTACCCATGGCGTTTATTCACTGCATTCAAAATACTCCCCAAGGGTATTAGAAACTGGCTTTATGATCGTATTGCTCGAAATAGATATTATTTATTTGGACAGAACGACAGCTGTATGTTGCCAAGTAAAGAAAATGAAAATAGATTTCTTAAGGGCGATGTTGGTGAGTAGCAAGTTAACTCGCTCATTAAGCTTTTCTTAAAAAAATATCAAAATTGATGGGTTGTACCTAAAGCCAATAACTTAATCCAAACATAATCAGTAATGCACCTAAGTATTTACTGATTACCTCTCCTTTTGGCATAACTTTTTCTACAACAACTATCAGCGTTAAAATAAGGATCCACTTTAGATTCATTACCCCACTTACAAATAATATTGTCATTAAAAACCAACAACAGCCTACGCAATAGCTGCCGTGTTTTAGGCCTAAGAGTAATGCACCTTTAAAACCTTCTTGCCAACCTTTACTCAGCATAGACAATGGTGATCTACACAGATTTAAACAGTTTTGTTTGAATGAAGAGAATTGATAGATACCAGCAAGGATTAAAACTGACGCACTAAAGCTCAGGTTTGCACTATCCATCATGGGTGTCAGTAGATTTAAATGGTGGAGAAAATACTGCAAGAAGGTAATAACAACACTGTATATGCACCAAACTATGAGATAGCCCAAGGTAAAAATAATGGTCGGTGTGTAGCTTTGATTAGATGAAATACGTTGTCGGTTTAGTTTATCAACCAATAATATTACTGGAATTGCCGATGGCAGCATCATTCCTGCCATCATAATAGCCCACATGATAAACAGCATGAATACATCAGCCACAGACCAACTTGCAATTGGATTCATATTCATAGTCATATCATAAAGCATGTAATGCCAACTCAAATAAATGAGTAGGCACACACTAATAATGATGAAAGTTCGATTGATTAATACCATTTTGTAATCAGGCATTGATGTATCTTTAGTTAAGCATTTGGCCAATTAACAACAGCATTTGCCGCAAAGGTATCACTATAATTAAAAGCCATATTGCCATGGTTAATTTTCATTAATTTGGTTTTCCCTGCAAAACCATCGTTCCACATAAAGCCACCTTTAGGGAAGGTAATATGCACTTCATTAATCTCGCCAGTAACTGGGTTAATGTGTGGTTCTTGTTCAACTTCAATAATGCCTTCTATGGTGACCGTTGATGTGTAGTCTTGCCTATTTAACTTAATATCAGCCATTATTGGTCCATCAAATTCACTAAACAAAGTGCCTAGTACCTCAACAGGCATACCACCTGCTTGTCCTGACATTATGGTAGCAAGCGCACCGACTTGTGCTTCGTTAGCGCTGTTATCGATAAAAAGAGCTCCTTTGCCATTGCCGTCATGCATGGCACTTGGCCAAGCAGCAGCAAACACCATTTTCAAACCACTTAAGTCTAAATCGTTGAAGTGACCACTAAGTACTTCAAAACCTAATATTGCTTCACAGCCGCCATTTTCACTGGTTGGGAAACCGCCAAACTGACAGCCACACCCGTGACTACAGCTACAGTTTTCAATTTGATTCATTGATAATGCCCAAGAATATTGATTACTCATAAATAAATCTCCTCTTATTTGGGTGGCTAAATTATAGGCTAAAATTTGTTGTTTTTCCTTTTTGAGCGTAAATCATATGTCGATCTGAGTTATGGCAATATTATGCACAGTGTTATGTTTATCTTTCGCTGCTAATGCTGGCCGACTATACTAGCATCCAGTGAATGACTGCATGACAGCAAGCATAGTGCTTGAAGCAGTGAATGTAGTTTTTTAGCTAGTTTCTTCAGGTTTGGCAAACTGTCTTAAAACACTAATCTAAAGCGAAGCAATACAGAAAAATGAAAATATTTTTACTTACACATGAGCGTGAATTGCATAGAGGAACCAATACTGGAGCCCTTGCTATAGATGGTTCCAATCAAATTGTTGAACGTGTACTTTGGGAAAGAGTAAATCCTGATAAAGTGCTTATTCGATTAATAGAAAATAATGAGGCTGTATTATTATATTCGAAGGGTGAATCATCAGAAACCGAATCGTTGGCAGTCATTGAAGAATATGAAAACATCATTATTATCGATGGTACATGGCAGGAATCAAAAAAAATCTTCAACCAAAGTGCTTATTTAAAAAATGCTCCACAATTCACTTTGAAAACGGAAAATGATTCTTTATACAAACTCAGGGCTAATCAGCCTAAAGGTGGTCTATGCACCATCGAATGTATAATCGAGGTCTTAAAAATCAAAGGTCAAAACAAAATAGCCTCTGAGTTATTAGTAAAATTTGAAAAATTCAATGGTTGCACCTAACAAAATAATTAATTAGCTCTATTGGTCGTATCAACAATATTGCTGAATAACGTCAGCGATCACCGTATAATTACCGCATCATCAGTAACAGTATTTTATCCAAGGTATTTAAATCCAGTATGTCAGAGCACACAAATCATCCCGAATTAGCTGTTACCCAGATCCCTCCCACAGAAGATAGTGCACTTAGTTCAAAAAAATCAGAGCTAATTAAATCTGAGTCTACAAAGACAGATTTAATCAAAGAGGGCACTGCGCTTAGTCATCAAAGCGGTCAGATAATTGATAAAACTTCGCCTAAGATCGTCCTTGCGACACTAAATGCAAGGTACTTTCACACCAGTTTTGGTTTACGTTACCTTTACGCGAACTTAAAAGAGTTACAGGAATTTTGTGAAATAAAAGAGTTTATTATCCAAACTCGCGCCATTGATATCGTTGAACAAATATTAGAAACAAAACCCGATATCGTTGGTTTTGGTGTTTATATCTGGAACATAATTGAAACAACCGATGTGGTTAACTTGTTAAAAGTGATCGCACCAGAAATTAAGGTTGTTTTGGGAGGCCCAGAAGTGAGCTATGAAACTGAGCAACAAGGGATTGTTGCCTGTGCAGATTATGTCTTAACGGGACCGGCAGATATTAGTTTTTACCAACTGTGTAAAGACATTATCAACGAAACGCCACCTGATAAAAAAGTGCTTAATTCGAAACCTGTTCCGCTCGAAGAAATAGCATTACCGTATGAGTATTATACCGATGAAGATCTAAAGCATCGACTGCTATATGTTGAAGCGTCTCGCGGTTGCCCGTTTAAATGTGAATTTTGTTTATCTTCTTTAGATAAATCGTCCACGCCATTTGAGTTGACCACCTTTCTTGAGCAAATGGAAATCCTCTATCAACGTGGTGCCAGAAATTTTAAATTTATCGATAGAACCTTTAATTTAAACATAAATACCACCATGCAAATTATGCAGTTTTTCTTAGACAGAATGACTGACGATCTCTATCTACATTTTGAAGTGGTACCCGATCATCTTCCAAGAAAATTGAAAGAATTGTTAACGCAGTTTCCTGAGGGCAGTTTGCAATTTGAAATAGGCATACAAACCTTTAATGTTGAGGTTCAAGCGAATATTAGTCGTAAGCAAAATAACGCAAAATCAAAAGAGAATTTACTGTGGTTAAGGGATAATACCTCCGCACATATTCATGCAGACCTCATCTTTGGTTTACCAGGGGAAACTTTCGATACGTTTAAAGATAGTTTTAACCAACTTTATCATTGTCGGCCACATGAGATTCAAATGGGCATTTTGAAACGATTAAAAGGTAGCCCAATAATTAGACACACAGAATCATTCGATTTACGTTTTAATCCACTGCCGCCCTTTAATATTTTAAGTACTGACAGGGTGAGCTTTAGCACCATGCAACGAATTAACCGCTTTGCGCGATATTGGGACATGATTGGTAATTCAGGGCGTTTTAAATACGCTTTACCGCATATGTTGTCAGACGAACCGTTTGATGATTTTATGGCGATTACCGAGTGGATTTTTAATAAAACAGGGCAAATTCATAAAATTAGTCTGAAGAAGTTATTTGAGCTGATTTCGCAATCGGTAGAAGCATTATTTCCTGAAAAGCATCAGCTTGTTATTGAAAAAATTGAACTAGATTACGAGGCAACGAAATTAAAAAGTCTCTTTAATGGACTCAACCTTTATGCGGTTGAGCAGACGGAATCGATAACTAAAAACAAGTCATTAAAACGACAACAACAGCACATGAGTTAATATCACTGAATTAAAAGTTTATGACGCTAACAGCCTTTATTAGCGTTAACCTTTCCGCTGTGAAGATACTATCGCGTCTTGTATTTGTAGTAACCTGTCTTGCCCAAATACTGTGGTATTTTCATAAGTAAAGCTAGGTACTCCCCATTTATCATGATTATATAAGGCGAGTAGATTGTTTTGAGCCCAATTTTTCCAGTTGTCATCGTTGAGGTATTGTTTAGCTTCAAACCAGTTTAGGCCCGATTGTTCAACAATAAGCTTTAATCCTGCATCGGTTTCTGAACATACCCCTTTTGACCATACAGCTTGTGCGTAGGTTAATAAAAATTCAACACCTAACTGGTTCGCGGTAGCGTATTCAAACAGTGCATAACAGCGTTCTACCCCTTGTCCTAACGGATCAGCTACTTTTCCAAAGGGGATATCAAGGGATCTAGCTTCGCGGTTTACATCTTGTAAAATGTACATGCGTTTTGTTTTTGGTACCAACATACGTCGCATCACCATAGGTAATATTGGCTTCACCACAAGGGGAACTTGAAAATGAGCGGCTAAACGTTTTGCCCTTAACAAGCCAATGTATGAATAAGGACTGCGTATTGACCAATATATAATTAAAGGCGATTTTTCATCATTGGCAACAGCTAATGCACTGTCTGATTGTTGGATATTATGGGTTTGGTCAAAAAGAACTTTTTGATCAACCGATAGGTGTAATTCATTTAAGCGCTTTTCTAAATACTGTACTCGATCAACTCCCCAATACCACTCACCGCCATAGTGCAGCATGGCTGACTGATAATGGCCATGCTCTTTTAACATAGCTTCGTTACTGCTTAAATGTTGCTGATAACATTCGCTTTGCTCCTGTATCACGGGATCAATCAAAGAGGCTAACGTGTCTTTGTCTCCTTGCCAATAACTAGAAAATACTTCGAGTGCTTTGGTTAAATATCCCGGCTGTAATTCATAGTGAAGTAGCTGCGCTGTTGCAGCAAAGGTTTGTTGCTTGCTCACTTTAGGCGGTTGTTCTGGAAAGCTTAGCTTGTAGAGCTTTGCTAAAAACACACAATCTTGAAATGCATTGTTCGCCCATAGTTCTGGGGCGGGAAACATTGCTGTTGGTTTGTTAAGCACAGTTCTGAAATCGAATTCTATTTGATATCTGTGCTGTAACTCAGTGAGCGTTTGCAGCAATAAATAGCTGTAGGGATCATCTATGGCAAGATAAACCGTTACTTGATGATTTAACTTGTTTTTAATACGCCTTTTATCAACGTATTTACGTTTTAACTCGACAATAAAATCACTAAGCAGTGCTTGTATAAGATAAGGTTTGATTAGGTTGACCATAATTTAAGTTCACTTCGTTTTATCTACAAAATTTAGACATAACTGACTAAAAGGTGAGCGCAGCAGAGCATGACATTTTATAGCGTTGCCTACAACCAGTGACGTGCTGAATCATTTAATACTAGCTTCCTTTGTGAACAAGTTGCTTAATCCTCAATTATCCTATGATAACTAGCATTTCCATCATGATCTAAATACCAATTCACAGCGTATTAAACGTTAAGTAAATCTAATGAAATTTATTTTGTAATACGAACATGCTTGTTATTACATCATCAAAGAAGTAAGTTATTGAATGTAAGTGGTTTTAAGTCGAACTTTAAGTCGGTTTCAAATAAAACAATTATTTTAAAATATATTCATTGTTTTTTTTGATAATACTTTTTATTTCATCTGCTTCTACTACTATAAAGTGATGATATATAAAAATAATAAGTAAGTGTAAGGAACTAAATGGAATGAAATCTACTTTTAACTTGTTAAATAATACCACCGCGTTAACGCAACTCTCGTTTTCATCAGTATTTATCAATTTATTATCGTTAGCGCTGCCTTTCACCATGCTACAAATCTACGATAGAATTTTACCTAACCAGAGTTATGGTACTGCAACAGTACTAGTTATCGGAGTAGCCATAGCCATATTACTTGAGCTGTTTCTTCGGTACGCAAGAAGCTGGGTACTCGCATCTTCGGCGGCTAACTTTGAATTACAAACCACGATAAATGTTGTAAACAAGGTAATGGAAGCTGATCACCAACCCCTAGATAAAATGGGCAGTGGTAGTTTATTTAATAGCTTATCTGGCATTGCAACAATGAGGGATTTATATTCAGGGCAAGCTGCAGTTGCTTTGATGGATTTTCCTTTTGTGTTAATTTTCCTCGGGTTAGTGGCTTATATTGGCGGACCTTTAGTTTTTATTCCCATTGTGGTTTGGTTTGTTGTTATTTCGTTGGTGTTACTGATAAGTAAAAATCTATCAAAAGTAACGGATGAATTATCGGCTACAGACAGCCAGCGCTCGTCAATTTTACTTCACGTGTTGTCAGGTCTTACGACAGTCAAAGCGTTAGCACTAGAGCAACGTTTATCGCGAGAATACCGAGAGTTAAACTTCAAACGATTAGCAGAACAAGAAAAAATCGATTGGTTGTCAGCTAAGCTGCAAGAATTAATTCAAGGTGCCTCCCAAGCAACAACACTCATTCTAGTGTTATTGGGTTGTTTATCAGTATTAAATGGTGATTTAACAACGGGTGGTTTAGCAGCCTGTTCAATTTTAGCGGGAAGGGCTGTTGCTCCGCTGAGTGCTATAGTCAGTCTTCGCTCTCGAATTGCGACAGCAAAAGTAGCAATGGCTAATGTTGATGAATTATTGTCACTACCCAAAGAAGCATTTACCAGTGCCAAAATCTATAATGAAAAATTACCGTTAGGACCAATACAGTTCAAGGCGGTTAATTTTGAACACATGGGTGCAAAACTAACTCAATTGTCATTAACTATCCAAGCCGGTCAGCTTTGTACTATTCAATCAAATCCTCTAACGCACGCAAGTGCAGTTCTGCAAACACTCGGCTTATTCAAACACGTTAATGGTGGCTGTATTTCTATTGATGGTGTGGAAATAGCTGAACATGCGGCGAATGAATTTCGTCAATCGGTTTTGTATGTACCTCCTTGGCCAACGTTATTTGCAGGCAGTTTGTTAGAAAATATGACCATGTTTCAACCGCAGTATGAAAGTTTAGCAATGCAATACGCAAACGTTTTAGGGTTAACAAATACCATTGCTCAATTACCCGCAGGTTATGCAACACAAGTAACAGAAGACAATAACAAAATGATTGGTAAAGGCGCTATAAAGTTGATGGCGATCATACGCGCCATTGTGCAAAGTCCTTCTATTGTGTTGCTAGATGAACCCATGATTGCGCTTGATTCAGACTCCCAAGCAAGGTTGTTAACCTTACTTCGATCGCTGAAAGGTGAGATGACTATGTTAGCGGTTTCCTACTTTGATGAATTATCAGAAATAAGTGATGTCACAATGACCCTGACAAATGAGCAAGGGAAAAATACGGTATTGTCTGAAAAAAGAGGGTCTACTCATGAATAATCATAACGACCTTAAAGTTGCATTAATTGCACTATTGCAACAGTTAGGTTTGCACTCTCAAGCGAATAGCATTTCTGTAGATACACGGCTAGATAAATTAGATACCACTGAACTTTTAGATGTTTTAAGAAAATACAGTCTTAATTTTCATGTTCGGCCGATGAACAAAAAAGATATAGACCATACGTTATTACCTTTTTTGGTTATTCCTCAAGAGGATGAGGCCTTTGTTTCAAGACGTAAAAACAATCAATATGAGCAGTTAACAAGCGAACAGTCTTGGAAACGGGTTTCTTTTAGGGAAGATTTTGAGCAGGCAAAAGTCATTATTATAGAAAACCTGCCAACTAAGAAATCTTCAAGTAAAACGTTTTCACAGCATTTATCAAAACAAAAGAAATGGTATAAACCAGTATTTTGGCTGAGTTTGTTATCAAGTTTAACGGGATTAGCAGTACCTTTATTTACTATGTCTGTTTATGACAGAGTCATTGGTGGACAAGCACCCGATGTACTACCTCAAATAGCCTTAGGCGCCTTTATCGCATTAGCCATATTAATTGGCAGTCGGCTTATTAGAGCCAAAATAGTGGCCAGTGCTAGTAATAAGTTTGCGCGTGACTTATCAGATATAACCTTCAGTAGACTATTAAGAATGCCGCTGATGGTATTGTCTCGCGTTGGTCTGTCAAATCACATCGCAAGAATGAGAAATGCGGAAAAAGTAAGAGGCATGGTTTCAGGACCAGGTGGTGCAGGGTTAATCGATTTACCCTTCACCATCATTGCTTTTTCAGCCATTGCCTTGTTAAGTGGCTGGTTAGTCTTAGTTCCTATTATTATGCTGTTTGTCTATTACTTAGTGATGAAGTTGCTAAATCGCTATACCGCACGTGTAGTGCCGACCATCAACAGTGAATATCAAAACTCTATTAATGAGTTATCTAAAAATGTGTTGCAACTTAAAGCCAGTGGACAAACTGAAGCACGAAGAGTTGAGTTTTTTAGGCAGTGTCGAGAATCTTGTAGACAAAACTTCCTTTTTGCAAAACGTAACGGATTAAAAACGGCTACGGCTCATGCATTGAGCATGCTTACGGCGTTAGCGACTGTCTTTACTGGGATCTTCTTAGTCTTAAATCAAAGCATTACCGCTGGCGCTTTAATCGCCTGTGTGATGTTGATTTGGCGCATTACCGGACCTGCTCAATTAGCTTTTTCATCAGGGCAAAAATTCACCATGATGAGTGGTGCTATTCAACAGTTCGATCGATTCATGGGGGCAAGCCCAGAACAAAATGAATACCGAATGGAACAACCCGACAGAGAAACTGCGCCAACGATTAAAATAAACCAAATAACCTTGAGATACAGTGCCAACCAAGAACCCGTATTATCAGGTGTTTCTGCTGATATTGAATCAGGTGACTGTGTCGCTGTGATTGGTCCTAATGCCTGTGGCAAAACATCCTTGTTATTGTCTTTACTTGGCGTAGTTGAACCTCAGGCGGGTTTTATTATGGTGAACAATAAAAACTTAAAACAATATGACCCTGAAACCTTTAGGGAGTACACAGGATATTGCCCAGCAGAGCCTGATTTATTTCCGGGTACGTTGGCGGATAACTTGCGCATTGCAAAACCTGATGCGACCGATGAAGAATTAATTGCAGCATTAAAACATGCAGGAGGTGAATCATTATTTATCGCGCTCAATTCAAATTTGAACGTCATGTTAGAAAACAACGCGTCAAACATGCTTTCGGCCGTAGAAGGGAGTTATATAAACTTAGCCAGAGCATTTCTTAAAAAGTCTAATTTTATTATTTTAGATGAACCCTTAGCAAACAGAAACCCACAAGCGAGAAAAGCCTTTAGCAATACGATTTTAGGCTTAAAAGGAAAGGCGACAATTGTCTTTAGTAGTCATGATCCAGAGTTAATCAAACTGGCTGATAAAGTGATTGTTTTAGATAAAGGTAGCGTTGTTTATGCAGGACCAATCCCCGAAAAAAATTCACAAGAAATGGAGTCATCAAATCATGAATAATCGCCAACTTGCTAACCGTCAATGGCCCGAGCATGAATTTTCTGATGCTATTGAAGCACCGATAGAACGAAAAGTGATCAAAAATATAACCTATATGATTTTAGGTTCGATATTCTGTTTATTACTGTGGTCTATTTTTTCAAAAGTTGAGGAAATAGCTAAAGCACAAGGACAGGTTGTTCCTCTTGGTCACCGACAAGTTATTCAAAGTCAGTTAGGCGGCACTATTAACGCGATTGTTGTCGAAGAAGGTGACGTGGTTAAAAAAGGCGATGTTTTAGTGAATTTTATTGCGATTAATAGTCAATCTGCAAAAGAAGAGTTGGCGAGTAAATATGCTAATTTGATGATGAAAAAAGAAAGATTATCGGCGTTTAAAGAAAGACGTGAAGCTAATTTTAATGATTATAACGAGGTATATCCGAGATTAGCACTTCAACAACGTCAAGCATTAGGCAGTATGAATAGTGAGCTTGTTGCTATTGAGTCATTATCAAAATCGGATGTGGCTAAATCTCAAGCAGAATACAATGCCGTAGAGAAAGAAATTCCGGCATTAAAAGATCAAATTATTGCCTCTGAAAAAACATTAGCAATGATGACAACGCTTGCTAAAACGGGTGGTATCTCGCAGTTAAAGCTTTTAGAAACCAAACAAAAACTAGATTCATACCAACGTGAATTGAGTGTTTTAGAAGGGAAAGAGCAAGTGCTGTCTAAAAACATGTCTAATTTAAATGAGCAACTTAATAATAAGAAAGCGTCTCTCTTAAAACTTG
>OJGO01000283.1_pt1 | contig 21383 bp, 21 predicted proteins | sample 1594871 | NCBI WGS metagenome assembly OJGO01 (sample SAMN05416798, study PRJEB24817) | seawater metagenome | isolation source: Sea water | place: Canada:Atlantic | collected 2013-07 | reverse complement strand
ACGAGATTCGCCTTAGTCTCGTGGGCTCGGAGATGTGTATAAGAGACAGTAACTAAGATGAGAATAACAGTATTAATCATGATAAGGGCTACTAACGGTTTAAGAGGCTTCGATACTCGTTAACATTCATGCGAATTTCAGTGGGAGTTAAATCAGTTCATCGTTACTGTGATTCATAATGATGCTACATGAACGTAGCTTATTAGAGAATGAGAAGCATATTCCCCTGAAAAACCATTATGAATCAAAGCGCCTTGAATTGAAGTTGCTCAACCACTCTGAAACTTGCATCTTAATTGTTAACGGGTATTTAACAAGTTAATTGTTAATGAAATTCCTGCTTAATAAAAAAAGAAAATACTAAGCCTTTATGCTACTAATTTAGTGCTAGGGCTAATACCAAAATCACATGAAGATGCCCGTTTCAGGTCGAATTAGAAACACATATGTCTAAGTGGTTTAGGTAGCTAGTATTGGTTGCTGTTTAATAAGGGTATTCGAAGGGGGACCACGATTACAGCAAGGCAAGGTATGATTTATATGGTTTTCTACTGGTTTGACTTTAAAAAGCTGAGTCGCGTGGTCAAACGGTTTTATATAGGAATTACTGTTTAAAAGGGCGGTTTCTTCAAGGGATTCTTCCAATGAAAATTGGTAATTATATTCGTTAGTTAAGTCAGTTTCTGCTAAACAAGGCTGAGCATAACTTGTACTTAAAAAGCAAAAGCATAATAAAAAACACAATAAAGCAAAAGCCTTATGAGTCGTCATTATTTTGTTGAATCGTTAATTTGTCCCATGGTGGTACAGTATATACAGATGTGAATTTTCAATCTATGTAAATTTTCAGCTTTACTCGTTACCTAAAGTAGACTTTTAAACAAGAAGAAAATGCGGCATGAGCATAAAACCACTAAAGTTCTCAAAAATTTTAATTACAGCTGTTTAACGCATTTTTTAAGATTATTTTTCTTAAGTTTTAGTTAAGTTTACTATCCTAAGCTATTGGCACTAAAAAGTTTTAAGGTTAATTTTATTAAAATTATTAAGAATAACTTTATGCAATGTATTTAGGGATAAGTTGATGAAAAGAATGTTCGTTTTGCTTTTACTGTTGATAATTATCTCTGCTTCTGCAAGTTCAGAGCAGCAAGCATATAGCCCTCAGAAATCGCTAGAGCACGCCTTGTTAGCGCAAGATGGTAAGGTGGTATATATAGATTTTTGGGCCTCATGGTGCGGACCTTGTGTAAAATCATTTCCTTGGATGAATAAAATTCAGCAGCAATATAAAGATTTAGGTTTTACCGTCATCAGTATTAATTTGGATGCAGATGAAACAAATGCGAGAAAATTTCTTCAGGATAATCCCGCTTCTTTTGCGGTTATTTATGATAATAAAGGCACCATAGCCAAACATTTTTCTATTCAAGGCATGCCGACAAGCATGTTAATAGGGCGCGATGGTAATATTAAATATCGTCACAGTGGTTTTTTTACCGGTAAAACAGAGCAGTATGAAGATGAAATTAAAAAGTTACTGCATACGACAACTACAAATTTCTCGAATAAGACAAACAGAGGCAATCATGAAAGTGAATAAATCAGTATTTAAAACGCTATCACTAACCAATAGCTCAAAATTTAATGCGTCAAAAATTAAGCTGGCTCTATTAACTATTACCACCCTCAGCCTTAGCGCTTGTAGTAGTTTAGGAGTAGAACCTTGGGAGCGTGATTTATTAGCCAAAAAAGAAATGGCGCTAACATCAAACCCAGTCGATGCGGCTCTGGATGACCATATCTATTTTTCTAAAGAAGCGTCGAGTGGCGGAAAGAGTTTTGGTGGCGGTGGTTGTGGGTGTAACTAATGACAAATTTAAATAAGACAAGCAAACAAAGCAACAAAACACCTAACATCAAAGCAGCGTTATCTTTAGCGACTGGTGCTTTACTTGGAACCAGTATATTAACGGCGGGTGCTGCGCAAGCAGAAGAAGTTGATGAGTGGCAATTTGACAGTGCATTCCTACTGTATTCGGAAGTTGACCGAGTGACGGCAACTGAAGCCATTATTGCTGGAACAAAAGTTTTTGAGAATGATGAAATTTTAAGTTTGAAGTTAACGGTTGATGCTTTAACTGGCGCATCCGCAAATGGCGCGGTGGCACAACCAAATGCACAAACTTTTACTCGTCCTTCAGGTAATGGTCAGTATGTTACACCTGCAGGTGAAACACCGCTTGATGATACTTTTCATGATACCCGTGTTCAACTGAATGGCCAATGGACACAACCATTATCTGAAAATATCACCGGGAGTGTCGGAGGGCATTTCTCTAAAGAATATGATTATTTATCTTTAGGTGTTAATGGTAATTTAGCCTATGATTTTAATAAGAAAAACTCCACTATTTCAATGGGGTTAAGTTATTTTCAAGATACATTTACCCCAGAAGGAGGTATCCCAAAACCGCATTCATCTATGTTGGTAGGCGACTCTAGCTCCCCTGAGTGGGACACTGAATTTGCTAAAACAAGGATAGGGGATAGTGATGATAAAACTACTGCTGATATACTTGTTGGTTTTACTCAAGTGATAAACCGTCGCATGATCACTGCTTTCAATTATTCTTATTCTATGGTTGATGGTTATTTAACAGACCCATTTAAAGTGGTTAGTGTGCTCAATAATGATGGACTAGCTCAAGATTATATTTATGAAAGTCGCCCAGATTCTCGGGTAAAGCAGAGTACTTTTATGCAGGCGAAATATAATTTTGATGATAGCTTACTTAATACTGTTGCTGACGTCTCTTACCGCTATATGTGGGATGACTGGGGAATTAACTCTCATACTATTGATACGCGTTTTACTGTCCCTGTTGGCGCTACAAGTTATATAGAACCGCATATTCGGTTCTATCAACAGGGGGCCGCTGATTTTTACCAGCCTTATATCATTGAGGAGCAAGCACCCATAGGTTTTGTCAGTGCAGATTATCGTATTGGTGAAATGACAGCAGTTACGGTTGGTGCGAAATATGGTGTGGTACTTAATGACGGAAATGAACTGTCTTTCAGGCTTGAATATTACCGTCAAACACCAACTAATGCCGGATTTGCAGAGTTAAGTGCACTAAAAGGACAGGACATATATCCTGTGGTTGAAGCGCTCATTGCACAAGTGAGCTATTCCTTTTAAACTGTTTACACTTACTTTTTAGGTATTATTTTCAGTACTATGCAAAAGAAACGGACACTTAAGTTAAGCAAGCAAAAAGACAGCCATTGCATAAGTTTTAATGCGATGGCTAGTCCGTGTGAAGTATTAATACAAACTCAAGATAAACGTTTAGCAATGCAAGTTGCTCAATGCGTTAGCCGCGAGGTTTGGCGTATTGAAGACAAGTACAGTCGTTACGATGCACGAAGTACTTGTAGTCAAATAAATAGCAGTGCCGGCGAAAAAATGGCTATCGATGAAGAAACGTTCCTCTTGCTCAATTTTGCTGAGCAATGTTATCAATTAAGCGATGGACTGTTTGATATTAGTTCAGGTGTACTGAGAAAAGTATGGTCCTTTGATAGCGCAAGCGGTGAGTGTAAACACTTTCCTACCACAAGCGAGGTAAGTCAATTACTCCGTTCTGTAGGGTGGAGCAAAGTTGTTTATGATCAAAAAAGCATTACCTTACCCCAACAGATGGAATTAGACTTTGGCGGAATAGGTAAAGAATATGCTGTTGACCGTGCTATTTTATTAGCCAAACAATTAACGGATAAACCAATGTTAATCAACTTAGGTGGTGATTTAGCGGTCACAGGTCCAAGACTTAACAATCAACCATGGCAAGTAGCTATTGAACACCCTGACAGTGACGCACTTGGTCAACCGCAAGATATGATTGTGGCACTTAAGCAAGGCGCGTTAGCTACCAGCGGAGATGCTAGACGATACCTGATAAAAGAAGGTGTTCGTTACGGACACGTGTTAAATGCTAAAACAGGGTGGCCGATAATTAATGCGCCACGTTCAATTACAACCGTGGCACCTCAATGTATTCAAGCGGGTATTTTAGCAACCTTGGCATTATTGCAAGGTGAACAAGCTGAACAATTTTTAACTGAACAAGATATTACTTTTTGGGCAAGAAGGTAGCTAATTCTATGAGAATTTTATTAGTAGAAGATGATCAAGGTCTTGCTGAAGCGTTACAGCAATCTTTAATTAGAGAAGGCTTTGTGGTGGATCATGTATCGCGAGGAAAGCTTGCTTTGACTGCGTTAGCCGTACCGAGCCATGACATGGTTATTCTGGATCTAGGCTTACCAGATCTTGATGGCTTACTGGTCTTAAAAGAGATTAGAGCTAAAAAGAACGACTTACCAGTCATTATTTTGACCGCGAGAGATAGCATAGATAGTAAAGTGAAAGGTTTAGATTATGGTGCAGATGACTACTTAGCTAAACCGTTTGATATGCAAGAATTACTGGCGAGGTTAAGAGTCATAGAACGCCGTCTAGGTACTGCGACTAGTTCATTGATAACGATTGATCGCGTAAGTTTGGATACTAAGGCTCATAAAGTATATTTACTGGAATGTGAGGGAACCATCGAGCAGCAGGATATAAACGAAGTACACTTTTCAAAAAAAGAATTTATGGTATTAAAAGCGTTAATGGAAAATGCTGGACGTATTCAATCACGAGAGCAGATTGAATCTAAACTTTACCAGTGGGGCGAAGAAGTATTAAGTAACGCTGTTGAAGTGCATATTCATAAATTAAGAAAAAATCTACCCGATAAATTCATACAAAATGTCCGTGGTGTAGGTTACATTATTAATCATCCTCAGCATTAACTGTTTTCCCATTAATTCACATATCGAAATAAGCTTATGAGCATTCGCCGTTATCTGGTATTAACCTTAGTAGCCGTATTAACGTTAATTACCTTTATTGCGGCGATTCAAGGCTACAAAGCAAGTATGTCACGTGCAGAAAAGCTATTTGAACAACAGTTGGTTGACTTTGCTCATATAGTTAAAGGTCTCCATCAAACCTTCGATACTAAAGAGCAGCAGTTTGTTGCGCTCAACGAGCAGACAAGTTTTGCCTTTCAAGTGTGGCAAGGAGAGCGCTTAGTTAGCCAAAGTGCTAATACCCCAACAAAACCAATAATGAGTCTACACAAGTCCCCAACACACTTTGGTGAAGTTAATTTTTCGGGCCAGCGCTGGCGCGCCATCTATTACACGGATAATAACCAACTTAATGCCTTCAAAGGTAATGGCAACAGCTTAGTTATCATTGTGGCTCAACCACTAAAGAAACAGTTTCTACTTGCTCAAGAAGTCATTCTTGCGGCAGTTACTCCGATGATTATTGCCATTGTTTTATTGTCACTGCTCATTTATGGCATTATTACTCAAGGTTTAAAACCGTTGCATAAACTAACGTCAGCATTAGCCAAAAAACGCAGCAATGATTTTACCCCTCTGGTATTAAACGTTGATAACAGTGAGTTAAGCCGAGTCGTTACTACTTTGAACCAACTACTCGCTCGTTTAAATTTAGCCTTCGAAAGAGAACGTCATTTTGCTGCTGATGCTGCACATGAATTGAAAACACCGTTAAGTGTTTTAAAGATAAATGTTCATAATCTATCACAAGAGTTAAATGAACAGGCTCATAACTACCCCGAAAACTTAATCAAGCCACTTACCGTTAGCGTTGATAGAATGGGGCATGTCATTGATCAAATACTGCATTTAAATAGAACCAATCCTGAACAAATAAATCAGAGCCAACAGCCAATAAAACTGCAAACATTGTTGCAAGCTGTGATTGGAGATCTCTACCAAGATATTGCGAATAAACAGCAGACAATAACCCTCACAAGCGAAGAATTACTGTTAAAGGGTGACGAACTTTCTTTACACTTAATGTTAAGCAATCTGATATCCAATGCTAATAAATATACACCACGACAGGGTGAGATAAAGGTAAGTACCAAGTATATTCCAAACGGTCATAATCAAAGAGACTCACAAAATAAAACAGCTCAAATTGCTATTATCATTGAAGATTCAGGCACAGGGATTGCTGAGGAAGAATATAACCGAGTATATGACCGTTTCTATCGAGTGGGTGGCGATCAACATGACTCAAGCGTGCTTGGTTGTGGTTTAGGCTTAACCATTGTTAAACATATTGTTGATATACACGGTGGCAATATTGTGTTGTCGAGATCAACATTGTTAGGTGGATTGCGAGTCGAGGTTTTATTCGAGCAAAACCTAGAACAAAATCTGCCGCTAGATAGCGCTAAGCTAAATTCTCCAGTAAGTTGCGAAGAAAAAACAGGTAACAAGGATGAACGTTACTAACATGCTAAAACCATCCTCAACTCAGTGTAATGTTACGCTCTTTGTCAGTTATATTTTACTATTTATGCTGAGTTTTAGCGCCTTGGCTGAGCGACAAGAGTTTACTGTTATTTTAAAAGAACATCTTTTTTATCCTGCTGAAATGACGATACCAGCGAATAAAAAAATTAAGCTGGTTATTGATAATCAAGACAATAGCATTGAAGAGTTTGATAGTTTTTCTCTTAATCGAGAAAAGGTTCTTTTTCCTAAGAGGAAATCGGTTATTTATATTGGTCCATTGTCTCCTGGGCATTATGCTTTTTTTGGTGAATATCATCCAAACAGCGCCAGAGGTATGATTATTGTGAGTGGGGCAGAGTTAGTTGCGCCTGCTGATAGGGAGACTGACGATGTTAATTAATACTGTATTAGTCTTTTTACAAAATATATTGCCTATTTTTGTAGTGCTCAGTTTATTGTTTGCTCAGCGAGATGTCGGCCATCAACTGAGTAAGCAAGAAAAGCAGAATACTTCTGACTTGCCATTAAACTACTTGCGTAAGACATTGGGTATGGGGTTAATCATTGTTTTATTCTTAAGTTATTTTATGCCAGAGGTAAGTCAGCTATTTTCAGGTACTGGTCTTGAAATAGTTTTTTCAATGTTATTTAGTTTAATTTATTGCAGTATTGTCATCTCGTTTTTACATACCAGAGTTACCAGCCATATACCTGAACAAGGTAAAATATTTCCTAAACAGCAAAGATTAACTCAGCAGAAATCAGTAGTAAATCTGGTCGTTTTATTATTGGTTCTATGTATTCATGGTAGTAACTTTAGCCTGTATATCATGAGTTTAACCATTCAAAATACGGCAATAGATACACTGTATTCTGGCATTGTCGTTGGCGTGATTATCGGCACTGGCATATGTTTAAGTATTGCTATTTTGTTGTATTTTGTTCTGGTGACCCTTGTTAAAAAAACAAGATGTCAAATTGTTTGCTATTTTTTACTGCTATTTGGTGTTGGTCAGTTAATTCAAGGACTACAGCTGCTTGAACAGGTTGATATAATCTCTAGTAATGTCCCCTTATGGAGCACTAACTACCTTATCGCAGAAGACTCTGAACTTGGTTATTTTCTGACGATTTTATTTGGTTATGAAGCAACGCCGTCCGTAATAGAGTTACTTGTATATTTATGCGCACTTACTGTACCAATACTCACTGCAAAGTTGCTTGTTTACAAACTAAGCTCTATGACTTCTTTTATGAAAGGGACTTCTTAATGTTTACTTTTCTTCTCCAGCGCTTTTTACCTGTTAATTTTATCAGTCATAGCCGAGTAAAGTTATGTGTATGCTTTACTCCTGTGTTAATTAGTTTGTTGTTATCAAATTCAGCCTTAGCTGATGGCGTTGTTGTTGATAAAGTCTATCATCCTTATGTTTTACCTAATGAGAGAGAAGTTGAATGGCGTATGCTTGCTCAACGAGAAAATGGTGTCAGCAACGATTTAGCACAGCGAATTGCCTACGGCCAATCAGTAACTGACAACCTTATGTTAGAGTTTTATCTTGTAGGTGAACGTGATGGCAATGATGATTTTTCTTTAAGTGCCTATGAGATAGAGGCGCGCTGGATGATTACAGAGCAAGGACAATATTGGGCTGATTGGGGTATGTTATTCGAGGTAGAAAAAGAGCATGAAGAAAATAACTGGGAGGTCACCTCAGGTGTTATTATTGAAAAGGAATTTGGCCGTACCAGCTTAACCTTAAATGCTTTTTTAATTTATGAGTGGGGTGACTCTTTACCAGATGAAATGGAGACTGAATTTAGGCTGCAATATCGTTATCGATATCTTGAACAACTACAACCGGCCATTGAGATTTATTCTGGAGAAAATTATCTTGGTTTAGGGCCTGCATTTATGGGAGTACAACGTTTTAGTGGCCAGAAACAGCTAAAATGGGAAGCTGCATTTATTACCGGTGTGAACAGTGAAAGCCAAGGTCACATTTTGCGGGTAGCGATAGAATATGAATTTTAACTTTGCAAATTTTGTTGAGTAGCCAGCAGTTTATTGGCTACTCAACATTACTGATATTTTACGTTATTTCGCTTCTATGTATAACGCTTTATTTTAAATAAAAGCCAACATGCTGATGTAATCTAACCATCATTTCTTCTTGCTCGCCAACGATATCTAACTTTTGCGCAAAGGTGTGTAATGCTTGTTCTATTTCATTAACAAACTTACCGTAACCATGACTAGTTTTATCTTGTTCACTGGCAACAAAAATTAGCTGGACACTGTCTACCAATTTAGCTGAATTCCACTTGCAGGTATAGCCACAGCTGGTATGTAATGGGTTGTAGCTAAGCATTAATAACTCGCCAGACGTGACAACGTTCTCATCTTCACCAGAACGTACAATAGGTACTAAACCATTGGCAACTACTGCGCCGTTATGTAAGTTTTGCTTTTTAGCAGCGCCGATAAAAGCATCCGCGATAAGATTGTATAGTGGGTTGTAACGTTCTTGCGGGTTTTCATCAAGGTTTGTTAATGCTCGAACACGTCGATTAATAGGAAAATCAACAACGGCATAAGTCAAAGCTCTGGCTTGTGCAGATAATGTCTGTTGATCAGCCATGTATCTGTCTGCAATAGGTCTAAATTTATGCGCTTGACTACCTTCAATTCCCTTATTTTTTGCAAATAAATCATAAGTTAAATGTTGATGATCACTGACACGAATTTGGTCAACTGGAATATCAGTCTCTGCGGCAAAAGCTTCTAACGCTTTGGTAACTACTTGGTGAAATTTAGCAGACTGACCACGAATGTCATCGCCGTTAGCCAAAAATATCAAGGTAATTTTCTTGGCTTTAGTCGCGCCATTAAAAAAAGTATTTCGGCTGGTATGATACTTAGGATTATATAAAAATAGCACTTGTTGTTTAGTTTGTGCGGTAAATTTTTCAGGACTAAAGCGTACACGAGCAAATTTATCATTGGCGATAAACTGTGTACTTTCAAGAGAAAACTTATCATTGATTTCGAAAAACTTATTAGCAAGATGCTGATATAGTTTTTCAAACGGTGTCTCACTCGCATTATCAATAAGCGGTTGATACTGTGATATTAATTCATCAGTTAATGGGATTTTTGCCATTAAGTATTGGTTTTCTCTAGCAGATGAAGGGATATAAGCTTTGTGTTGTAAGTTTTTTGTACGTGAAATTGGCATAATCACACCTGTATAGTTAAGTGAAATGTAAGTTTATGACCATGATTATACGAGGCTAGTCGTACTTCTATATGATGTAAATCAATAGAATAGTCAGCAAAATGTTAAAAGTTGTAATTGGTTGTTTATTGGTCATATTTAAAGAGAACGGTCTGCTTTTACACTTGTGTTTATACGTATTTTAAAGCATGGTTATAACAATCAGTATTGCAATAAGGTCGATATCCTATGAAAAAATTGAAAAATGAAGCTGAATTACTCAAAAAAGCATTAATTATTGGTGAAAAATATGCGGTTAACCGTGGTTATAATGGTTTTTCAGCAACCAATTCTGCTAAAGATAAAGTAGAGAGCCTTTATCGCTTATTAGTCAATGATAAGCTTGTTCAACCTCTAGCAGTTGATAGTGAAGACCAACCAAATATGAAACATAAACTAGCACTTTGGATAGCTAAGCAGCTCCCTGAAGGGCATGACTTGCTGAAGTAGTAGTCTTCATTCCTACAATTATAGAAGCAAATGCAAACGAAAATTTGCTTCTATATATCTATTTTTAATTCATTAGACTAAATATTCTAAAAAGTGGCCCGTATCCGTAATTTTCCGTGGCATTCAACCATTAACACTGCTAGATTAATATTGGGATTCTAATTAGGAATTAATAATAAGGTACTTAACGTAAATTTGCGTAGGCAAGTTAATACACAGAGTATCGTCAACATTCATTTTTACACTAAATAAATAATGAAATAGCAGTAGAGAGCCAAACTATGTACCAAACTGACGATGTACGCATCAATAAAATTAAAGACCTTTTACCTCCAATCGCCTTATTGGAACGATTTCCTGCGTCAGAGCAAGCAACCAAATCAGTCGTTGCAGGCAGAACTGCTATTCACAATATCCTCAAAGGCAAAGATGATCGCTTATTAGTTGTTATTGGGCCGTGTTCTATTCACGATCCTGAAGCGGCGCTTGAATATGGCCAGCGCTTAGTAAAACTACGTGAAGAATATAAAGACAGCCTAGAGATTGTAATGCGTGTTTATTTTGAAAAACCACGTACCACCGTTGGTTGGAAAGGTTTGATCAATGACCCTTATATGGATAATAGCTTTAAATTGAATGATGGTTTACGTCTAGGGCGTAAATTGTTGGTTGAGCTTAATGATCTTGGTTTACCAACAGCGGGTGAGTTCTTAGATATGATCACACCGCAATATATGGCAGATCTTATGTGTTGGGGAGCTATTGGCGCTCGTACCACTGAATCACAAGTGCATCGTGAATTGGCCTCTGGACTGTCATGCCCAGTAGGTTTTAAAAATGGTACTGATGGCACCATTAAAATTGCCATTGATGCGATAGGCTCAGCTTCTGCTTCTCATCACTTTTTGTCCGTAACCAAGTTTGGTCATGCTGCTATTGTGGAAACTACAGGTAATAGTGATTGTCATATCATTTTACGTGGTGGGAGAACAACCAACTTTGATGCTGATAGTGTTAAATCGGTAACTGAGCAATTAACTAGCTCTGATTTGAATACTAAGGTGATGATTGACTTTAGTCACGCTAATTCAAACAAAAAATTCGAAAACCAAATGCTAGTCTCTACTGATGTTAGTGAACAAATCAGCCAAGGTAATGAAAATATTTTTGGTGTGATGGTCGAAAGCCATTTAGTGGAAGGTAACCAAAGCCTAGTGAAAGGCAAAGCTGCTGTTTACGGACAAAGTATTACTGATGCGTGTATTGGTTGGGATGATACTGAAAAGTTATTAAGTCAATTAAATGCAGCCGTTACTCAACGCGGAGTTGCTAAAGATTAAGCCTAGCTTATGATTACCACTATTTTTAGCTAATAAGGGCTAACAATTCCCTTTACGCTATTTTCATGATAAAACGTTTAATTACCTCTTTATAATTAGACGTTTTTTTATGCCTCAAGCGTTACCCCTTGTCGATCAAGTCCAAGCTAGCCAGCAGTCGATAACTGCTATTTTAAATAAAATTGAAACTGTAGTATTAGGTAAACCCAAAGAGTGTCGTTTAGCACTTGCCTGTTTACTCGCCCAAGGGCATCTGTTAATTGAAGATTTACCCGGTATGGGTAAAACCACATTGGCTCATGTTTTAGCGACCACACTAGGCTTAAGTTATCAGCGTACCCAGTTTACCAATGATTTATTACCGGCTGATGTTGTTGGGTTTTCAATTTTTGATAAAGAAACTAATCGCTTTGAACTTCATAAGGGTCCTATCTTTAATCAAGTCGTTTTAGCTGATGAAATTAACCGAGCGAGTCCAAAAACGCAAAGCGCTTTGCTTGAGGCTATGGCTGAACAACAAGTTAGTATCGATGGAATAACCCATGAATTACCGACGCCATTTTTTGTTATTGCTACCCAAAATCCGCTTTTTCATGCCGGTACTTATCCTTTACCAGAGTCACAGCTTGATCGGTTTATGATGCGCTTATCTTTGGGCTTTCCAGACTTAAAAGCAGAGAGGGATATTTTATTAAGTACGGCTCAACGCACGAATGAAAGTTCTCAACAAGATAATACAGTTCATGCGGCAATGATCGAACAAGAAGAGCTTATTGCCATCCAAGACGCAGTGACTCAAGTCAATGTATCAAATGATGTGCTTGATTATGTTATTGCCTTAAGTCATGTCAGTAGACGCGCTTATGGCGGTCAAGCGAATGTTGTAAAATTGCCACAAGAAAATGTCCCTGATATCAATTGTAAACCCTTATCACCAAGAGCCTCAAAAGCATTATTACAAGCGGCTAAGGCCATGGCGTTCATTGATAATCGTGATTATGTTTTACCTGATGATGTGCAAGCTGTATTTTATGTGGTTTGCCAGCACCGTTTAGAAATGCAACCCAATCAACAGATAGGATCAAATCAGCTTGATGGATCTAGTGTGGCTAATCAAATACTTAACTGTGTTGATGTGCTAAACCCCCTGGGTTATTCGTAAGGTTGAGTGAAGAGAACAATGACAGTATTTTCATTACCAAAGTTGCTCAGGAACTCGTTTCAAAAAAATTTTGAATACTGGCTAACTCGCAGGATCCCATGTAAGCAAGAACATCAACTAAACAGCCGTAATATCATGATATATCCAACACGCTTTGGCTTGTCGTATTTAGCTTTTGTTGCTTTAGTTTTTTTATTAGGCACTAACTATCAAAACAATATTATTTTGTTGTTTAGCTATCTGCTGGCCAGTTTATTTATCAGCGTGATGTTACACAGTTTTTATAATTTTTCCCAATTGCGTTTTTATAGCAAGCCACAACAGCAAGGTTATGCGGGTGATGAATTATATTTCCCCATTCAAATAACAGCTGATAAAACGCATTACCATATCAATCTTCACTTTAGCGATCGATCCATACATAGTCCATGTGAGAAGCTTGCGCAGTGCCAGCAGGGTAGTCATGAAGTAAACTTAGCTTATAAGTCCTCTAAACGCGGTAAGCACGCTTTAGGTCGAGTAACAATCTTTAGTGAATACTCTTTAGGTTTCTTTAAAAGCAAAACTATTTTAGATTTTGGCCACTACGCCATTATTTACCCAAAACCAATGAGCTTAAATGCTGGCCAATATCAACACTCTTCGCCAGCAGGTGAGCCGAGTATCGATAGTTATCAAACGTCTACTATAGACGGCACGGATGATTTTTCTGAACTAAAAAGCTTTGTTAGAGGTGAATCGAAGGCCAGAACAGCGTGGAAGCAGCTAGCAAAGGGACAAGGGCATTATTCAAAGCATTATCAAACAAGCCAAAGTCAATTAAAATGGTTAATACTGAGTGAAATGCCTAGTAATGATATAGAAATGCAATTGTCTTATTTGAGTTTTCTCGTCAATGAATTAACCGCAACAAATCAAGCTTTTGGTTTAGCGCTTTCTGCAGATCTACACAATACTACAATGAACATTTCACCTAGTGCAGGCTATGCTCATCAGCAGGCCTGTTTAACCGCGCTGGCGTTATATACATGAGTTTCTTCAGCAGGAAAACTACTCAACCATTTTCGAACTATTGGGATAAAAGTAAGAATAAAACAAACTTTAGCCTAAGTAGTAAAAATGCGTGGTTATTATGGTTGTGCCAATGTTTGAATATTGCAGTAATTGCTTTGGAATTGAGCACTTGGATGCTAGCTATCATTTCATTGTCCCTAGTCTGGCAGGCACTTTTATTACATCAAAGCCGCGATCGTGGTAAAGCGAATAAACAAAATATTTCCGGCAACAATATAAAGCAATATCCAAACAATCAAAAAAAGAGGCAACAAGGAGACAAGGTTTCACCTGTATTACTAGGCATTTTCGCTGTACTGGGCTGTTTAGCTCTTGTGATAACGGCGAAAGAGGTAGGTATACTAACTAGTATGATACAACTGCTTTGTTTTTCGTATGTACTCAAAGCCTTCGAATTAAAAGCCCGCAGTGATTTTTATCAGCTATTACTCTTAGGGTTATTTGTGCTGTGCTCTTCACTTATTTTTAGACAAGACTTAGCTTTTTCGTTCATCGTAGTCAGCTTGTTAGTGATAAATTTAGCTGTTTTGTTACAATTTTTCTCATTAGAGAAAGCTTTTGCAACAAATATAAAAGTGGTGGTTATCTTACTAGGGCAGAGTGTACTGTTAGCTATTATACTATTTTTAGTGTTTCCTCGTTTATCACCTTTTTGGCAAGTCCCAAAAGCAAAGTCAGATGAAACAGGGCTGTCAGACACGGTTAAACCTGGTGATATTGCTAACTTAACGCGTTCTACTAAGCTTGCTTTTCGTGCTGATTTTGGTCAACAAAAAGTACCAGAATATTCACAGTTATATTGGCGTGCCATGGTATTAGAAGATTTTGATGGTAACCAGTGGAGTCGACAAAAAACGGCTAAAAAAACTGCTTCAAATGAAAAGTCTTTCACTTTTGATGCCAGTACTACTGATGTTAGTCCGTTAAAGTATCAAGTCATTGTAGAGCCAAGCTTTCAAAAGTTCTTGTTTGCCTTAGCACCAGCGATTGTTATTGAAGACAAAAGTGGTATCAGCGCTCAACCAGATTTCACCTTCAGCAATTCAAAAGTTATTAGCCAAGTTAAATCTTACCAATTATCTAGTTACTTAACTGCACCGTTAGCTCTTAAGTTATCGCAAAAGAGCGAGCAAATTAATTTGAGCTATCCTGAAGGAAGTAATCCAAGACTCGAACAGTTCGCACTGCAATTGCAGCATAATTATCCTGATGTACGCGCTAGGGCTCAAGCGGTTTTAACGCTCATCAATAGAGAAAGTTATGAGTACACCTTGCAACCACCTCTTCTTGAAAATAATAGCTTAGACCAGTTCTTTTTTGAGACTAAATCAGGGTTTTGTGCCCATTATGCCAGTGCATTTACCTTTCTAATGCGAGCTTCAGGCATTCCTGCACGTTTGGTGACAGGTTATTTAGGTGGCGAATTTAATGGCGTTACTGCACAAGAGTCAAACTCAGCTGGGCATGTGAGTATATATCAATATGATGCTCACGCTTGGTCCGAAATATGGGTGGCGGGAAGTGGTTGGCTTCGTATTGATCCAACCAGTGCAGTTGACCTTCAACGTATTCATTCTGGTTGGTCTTCTGAGCTTTTACAACAACAATCAGCACTCAGTAATGATCTATTGAGTTTATATCAATTTAAGCAAACTGCTTGGCTGAATGCTTTACGATTACAATTCGACGCCCTTGATTATCGATGGACCCGTTGGGTTATTGGTTTTACGACAAAGCAGCAATCTAACTTATTCAAAGATTTGTTTGGCAAAATGGCGGTTTGGAAATTAGCCGCCATTATTGCAGTGTCACTGATACTCAGCATGACAATGCTTATGTTATTTCTTCACTTGATAAATCGTGTTAAGAAAAAGCAGCCAGTGCTAACTAAGTGGCAGATAATATATCGTAAAACGTTAGCTCAACTAGCAAAGCAGGGGATCGAGAAACCCGCGGGCATGACAGTTAATGATTTTGCAAAACAGGTAAGAGAGCAATATCCAGAGTTAGCCATCGACTTTACTCGCCTAAGCACTAGTTATAATAGACTGTGCTATCAAACATTGTCAGTCAATGAACAAGCTAAAGTCGTCTTTATTATGCAACAACAATATCAACAGTTGCTCTACACTTTGAAACAACAGTTATAAATAGTATTTATTCAATTTTTGCGATTGCATTGCTAAATTGTTTAAAATTTAATTCGTTCAGTATTATTCATATAATTGAAACATTTAACCGTTAGTCTAGGGATCAGGGAAGAGAATTGCCTTGTTGAGTGGTCTAATTTCTTCTAAGTTTAAAGTAAGCCTAAGTAAAATTTAGAGTGCAGTTTTACATTAAGTTGATAGCAATTACTTAGGTTTATTTACGTAACATTAGACATGGAGTAGCTGTTATGCCGAATATCCCAAGTGATTATGATAATATATTTGAAAGGAAATTGACGCTAGCTGAACGCACCAGAATGGCTGTATTAGTAGCAGTTATAAGCTATTTCACCCTTATTGGCTGGGTAGTTGCGTTGGTGATCTATGATAAACACCAGTCATCATTAGCAAGTTTTCATTTACGTCAATCTTTAGGGCTCATCATAACCGGTGCGTTTTTATCCTTGATCCCTCTAGTGGGATGGATACTAAATGTCGGGGTCTTTTTAGGTTGGGTAGTAGGGATTTATGCTGCGATCCAAGCACAAGAATATAAAGTACCGTTACTAGGTGACTTTTATCAACAGCATTTAGATTTTATCGAATAATATCAATATTATAAAGTTATTGTGAACTTGTGTTGGTTAACATATTCCAAGCCGGTGTTGCTCTCAATCTCATTAGCCAGCTATTGGTCAATAAAACGGCTAGCCGTGAGTTGTTTTGCTGTATTTAACAACAGCAACAACCCAACGGAACGGGTAAAGTGTTTATTTATTGACTGTGATATAACGCTTGATAATAACCTGCTTTAGCGAGTAAGGTTTTATGACATCCTTGCTCAATCAATCTGCCTTTGTTGATAACGATAATTTCATCAACATGTTGAATGCTCGATAATTTATGAGCAATAATCAGTACTGTTTTGTTTTTAGTTAACCGGCTTAATGCTTGTTGGATATGCTTTTCACTGTGGTTATCTAAGGCTGATGTCGCTTCGTCTAATACGATAATGCTGGCATCGCGTAATATAGCACGAGCAATGGCGATACGTTGTCTTTGTCCTCCTGATAAATTTCGACCATTTTCACCTATTTCTGTATGCAAGCCCAAAGGTAAATCTTTAGCGAAAGCCATCACATTAGCATCATTGGCCGCTTGCTCTATTTCTGTGTCTGTTATTATGCGATTACAACCAAAGCTAATATTGTTTGCTAGCGTATCGTCAACTAGAACAATATCTTGTGAAACAAAGGCAAACTGGGCTCTTAGTGAGCTTAAACTATAGTCTTCAATGGCGATATCATTGATTAAAATACTCTGTTTTGGCGATTGATATAAGCGCAGTAATAAACGGGCCAAGGTGCTTTTACCGCTGCCTGAACCACCGACAAAAGCAATACTTGTTCCGCCTTTAATACTCAGTGAAAAGTTAGAGAGGGCCGGTTGTGTTTTTCCTTCGTAGGTAAAAGACAAATTATTTAACTTTATACTTGAGCACTGTGCAGATAAAGTTTTGGTGCCACTATCATGTTCTTCTTGCTCATCTAAAAAACTAAACATACTGTTTGCCGCGATTAAGCCTCTTTGTAATTGCTGATTAATATTACTAAGTTGTTTGAGTGGTTTAAGCAGTGAGCCCATGGCAATTAATATTAGGGTAAAACTACCTGGGGTGAGTTGAATTAATACTTGGTCGATACTGGCAAGTAATAACACCGCAGAAATAGCAAAAGAAGCAATAAGCTGAATAACAGGGTTACTAATGGCACTTGTTGCTTGCAGTTTCATGTTTTGCTGGCGATTATGATTATTTATCGTGTCAAAATTTTCGCTTATTTGTGCTCTTGTATTGAGTAATACAATTTCTTGTTGATTTAAAATAGCTTGCTCTGTTTTATTACTCACTTGGCCCATACTGCTTTGTAATTTATGGCTAATGTTTTTAAATCGTTTTGAGACTCTATTAATTATCATGGCAATAACGGGCACAACAATTAAAAAGATAGTGGTTAACTGCCAGCTGTTATAAACCATCATAGAAAATAATACCAGAATGATAACTGACTCTCTAATGGCAACGACCACTGCACTTGAAAAGGCTTGAGATAGCTGCTCAGTATCATAAATTATTTTTGAAATAAGGCTGCCACGATTATTTTGATCAAAATACGTTCTTGGCAAGAATAATAACTTCTCAAATGCTTGTTGGCGGATACGATAAGTTACTTTACTGCTGATATAAGCAATAGCGTAACTTGAGGTAAAACTTGCTAAACCACGCAGGAAAAATATGCCTATCACTAATAAAGCCCCTAATTGCAGGGTATGACTATCGGCCTTACCTAAGCCCTGATCGATGAGTGGTTTAACAAAATAAATCATACCCGCATCCACTAAGCTGAACAGGCAAAGTCCTATTAAAGCGATGAAGATGAGTTTGGTGTATAGCTTATAATAGGAGAATAGCCGAGAGTAAAGCGTCGCGTTGGTGCTTTTTTTGTTTATTTTATTTTTGTTCTGTGCCATGAGTGTTAATTTTTCCAACGTTTATATGACCAATACCATTGATTTGGGTATTGTCTGATTATTTGCTCAAATCTTAGGTAAATCTTTGACATTATTTTTTCAACACTTGGCTCTGTTACTTGCTCATTTGTCTGTTTGTGTGGGTGCTCTGAAGTTGCTTGCCCAGACTGATTTGGGTCTAGGTAAAGGGTCTCAAAAAATACTTGTACTTGTCCGTCTCCCTGATAAATTGCGTAAGCTAATAACAAAGGTTTTTTACTCATTTTTGCCAATAGCGCGATACCAGCCGGCGCCTTGGTTTCTTGCCCGAAGAAAGTAACTTCTGCTTGGTTTGCATAAAGATCACAATGCAAGGAGATATAAGCATTACTGCCAGATTCTTTTATTAGCTCACTAAAGGCATTGCTCGCGTTTTTATTGATAGCAGTTATGTCAACGGCAGAATAAAAATCCATTGGCTCAGCTAAAAATGGCGGAATATTGGTTAACGTGATAGATTTTTTAGCAAACTTCGCTACCGCTAATGGTACTGCTTCATAACAACCTAAGTGCATAGTCGCAATACAAGCACCTTGACCCGATTGCAAAATACGTAAGGTGTCCTCATCACAGAATATGTCAGGTTCAATCTCTGTAAGCCAAAAGGATTCAGCAACACCGTAAGCACAATTACCATAAGCATCAAATGCTAAATCGGTAGCTTCTTTTATACTAAGCTCTGGCATTGCATTCTTTATGTTCTTTATCGCTCTCAACTGTGTTTTTTTAGCAAAATATAAAATTGTCTTGCCGATATTTTTGACCAGTTTTTGACGACGCGTTCTGTTTAGTTTCGTTAAACCTGCCAGCAGCAATCTTAGTAGCTTAGCGAGTGACTTTTGTTTTAGAGATAGACTTGCTATAGCGGTATGCTCAGACTTATCCAAATTGTTAACTGTCATAGTGATGTTCAACCCAGCTAATAAACTGATCTATTTGTTTTAAGTTGGCTGATAGCGCTTGTTCAAAGGGTAATCTCAAATTGAATTTTTGCTCAAGTTCAAGTATTAACATCATAAAATCAAAAGACTTTATTGTGCCGAGTAAATGGCTAGTTAAATCAGTTAATTGGCAATGGGTCTTTTCTTCAATAAAATGAATAATGCTCTGTTGAATTAACATGGTGTAACCTCTTTAGGAGAATGTTTATCGCTGTTGTTGCTCTTATTAAGCAGTGCTTTAATGTCCACTTTTCCGCTGATATTTCGGGGCAAGGAGGGATAAAAAGTAAACTCATCTGGCACCATGTAAGCGGACAAATGTTGTAAACAATGTTTTCTTAAGCTAGTTATCATTGCGTGATCAATATTGTCTGAGTGAATGACAGGGTTTGATACTTGTGCGGTTTCGACAAAAGCCATAATGCGAGTGTGGCCTGTGGTGTCTGTTCGCGGTGAAACCACACACCAGGTAATTTTGTTCGAAAACCTGACAATAACGTCTTCAATTTCTGCTGCTTCAACTCTGTGTCCTGATACTTTGAATTGATGGTCATTCCGTCCGTGAAAAACGATGTTTTTTTGTTCGTTATAATAAACAATGTCGCCCGTACGGTAGTAGCGTATCGGAGGGACTGCTTGGTCGCTAGGTAAGGTAATGAACGCCTGTTGTGTTTTCGCGCTATCTTGAAAGTAACCTTCAACCAGTTGATCACCGGCTAGGTATAATTCAGCTAAGGTATTTACCGAAGTTATTTTTTTGTTTTCTGTGACTAATATTGCAGATAAGCCGGGTAATGCTTTACCAATAGGCACTGAAGCTGAGGTGATGGATTGTTTATCACTCAATTCATAATAAGTTGCCGTGATAGTGCATTCAGTCGGCCCATATATATTTATCACTCGACTGTTATGGGCACATTGCTGCCATTTAAGAGCTTGATTGGTTAATAGTTTTTCACCACCAAAGCAACTAACTCTTAAAAAAGGGATCTGCTTTGATTTGAGTAAATTTAGCTTATCCATGAAAGAGAGAACCGAAGCAACCCCTGAAAATACAGTTAATTTATGTTGTTTTATAAAGGCGAGTGGACTCATGAGTTGTTCACTGGGGATAACATAAAGCGCAGCGCCTTTGCTCCAGCAACTGAACATGTCATGTACCGAGAGATCAAATGATAATTCAAAGAATTGACTTACTTTGTCGTTCGCTTGTAACTGTAACAACTGATCGAGTCTATCAAGGTGGTTAACGATATTTTTATGACTGACAGCAATGCCTTTAGGAGTGCCAGTACTGCCAGAAGTAAATAAAATGTATGCGTTTTTGTTTACAGTATTTAGCTTTGATTCAGCTGCGCTTAATTGCTCTGAGAGTGAGTGACTATTGTTTGTCATGGTTGCTGATGGTATTAAAGAGTTGCTTGAAGTGGAGATAACTAACGCAAGCTCTTCAACATCAAAGCACTGATGATGCCATTTATTGGCTAACCACGTGGGTTTGTTAGTGCCTAAATATATGACAATCAAAGAAGCTGTAGTTAATTGCAATAACTCAGTCGGTTCTTCATTTTCAGCAACGAGCAGCACTTGGCTGTCTATTTGAGACAAAACTTTGCTATTGCGATTAGCGGGTTGTTTGTTATTTAATGGCACATAAGCGCTATTTGTGCTTAAAATTGCTAATATTCCAGCGTACATTTGCCATTGTCGACCGCCATACACAGCAACAGGACTCTGCTCTTGATTGAAGTGAGCAATGTAATTTCCCCATCGTTGACTTAATTCAAATAATCTTTGATAGGAAAATGTTGTTACCTGTGTGACATTGCCTGTGCCGCTGCTTTCTTGTGTATATAATGCGGTGTTATCAGGAAACTGACGCACGACATTTAAAAAGCTTGTTTGGTATAAATTCATAATGATAATTCAAGAGCTGATTCGATGAATACAAATGTAGCCAAAGCCTGGAATTAGTTCAGTACTGTCTCTTATACACATCTGACGCTGCCGACGATATGCAGTGT
>OJGO01000282.1_pt1 | contig 21470 bp, 18 predicted proteins | sample 1594871 | NCBI WGS metagenome assembly OJGO01 (sample SAMN05416798, study PRJEB24817) | seawater metagenome | isolation source: Sea water | place: Canada:Atlantic | collected 2013-07 | reverse complement strand
GGTAACGTTCAGAAGCAGTTGCCAGCATTGTTGGCCACATATAACAAACACCTATACCCCATACAGTTGCTGCAAAAAGTCCTGAAATGGGGGAATCAGCAATACTTAACAGGTACAAGCCAACAGCTGCAAAAACACATGAACACCACAGCAGACCCACAGGTGAAATAACTTTAAGTATCACTCCTGAGAAATGACGCATCACGAACATCAAACCACTGACATATACCAGTAATAAGATACCATCCATACCAACAGTGCGCGTTAATACAAGATCAACCAATTGTCCAGGAGCTAGCTCTGAAGCGGCGGTTAATAACATGGCTCCTAACCAAATAAAGAAACTTGGTTGACGAACAATTTCGGTTAACATTTCTTTCATGCTAACACCTGAGGCCGCACGCTCTGTTAAAGGAAACTTCACTCCTATCACCATAAATGCGTACACTAATGATGGCAGCAATACTAACGAGAACTGTATTTTCCAGCTAAGTCCTAGATAGGAAAGAGCCACCCCTGACAGCCCGCCGATTACTAGTCCTGCTGGCCACCATGCATGAAGGATATTCAATCGATTAGTTTTATCTTCGGGGTAAAGCGTTGTTGTTAAAGGGTTTGTTGTACCTTCCACTAATCCCCAACCGATTCCGCTAATAAGCATACCGCTCCACAAATACCAATAGATATTCTCAGCAGTAGTTATTAAATCGGCAAAAATCACTAACAATGTGCCGACAATAAAACAAAGTGCCGAGAAAAAAAGCATTCTAGCCATGCCGATAGCATCAAGTAATGGACTAGCGATAAATAATGAACACGCAAAACCAAAGAAACTAATTCCTAAAATTTCTCCAATCATTATGGTAGAACGTGCCAAATCGATTGAATCAAGATAATCACCTTGAATGTCTGCCGCTATGGTAGCTCTTAAAGCAGCACTCAGACCGGAAGTGAATAAAGCAATCAAGCTAATAATAAATAACTTATTCCGGTTAATATCTTTAGAAACTGTTGGTTTCATGCTTCGCCCTATTGATAGTGAATATATAATCTAACCAAAAATGTAATCCATTACATTTATAATTGCAACACTTAAATGTAATTGATTACATTTAAGTGTTGCAACTTCACAAATTAGAACACTTTATGCAATTGATTTTACACATTTGATTGATTCATTTAACATAGAAAGGAATACTTTATAAAATCATCCTTAAATTAAAGTATTTATAATTATGAAATCGATAACATTTCCTTAAATGAGTAATCATCATGTCATCTGTTAAAGCAGTAGCCAAAGAGGCAGGAGTCTCTACAGCAACCGTATCTAGATACTTTAATACCCCTGAGCAATTGAAAGAGAACACTCGGAATAAAGTAACGTTAGCAATAAAAAAAACAGGCTACTCAATGAATAGCCTTGCTAGAAACTTCCGTCGAGGGAAATCCAATGTTATTGTTGTAGTGATCCCTTCTATTGGTGTACCTCACTTTGGCGATGTTTTAAAAGGAATTGAAACAGTAGCCGGAGAAAAAGGGTTTAGTATCATGATTATCGATACTCAATTCAATACAATGCCTTTTGACAAAATGGCTAATACTTTCTTTTCTAATCAAGCAGATGGGATTATTTTACTGGGTAGTGTTTCACCATTTAAGAATGCGCTATCTCGCTCTAATAGCTCAGAAAAACATCCCCCTATTATTGTTAGTTGTGAAAATGCCACACCAGACATTAGCAACTTCCCTAGTGTAAGAATCGACAACAAAGCCGCTTCAACTACAGCAACTGAGCATTTGATTTCTTTGGGGCATCAAGAAATTGCTTATATATCTGGTTCTTTATCTAGTGGTGTTTCAGGAGAGCGTGAAGCTGGCTATCGCTTAGCAATGGATAAACATGACCTAGAAACTGTCGAAGAACTAATTTCTGATGGTAACCTAACGATAGAAGATGGTCGACGCATCACTCGTCGTCTACTAAATCGAAAAAAATACCCTACAGCTATACTATGTGCTAATGACGAAATGGCATTAGGTTCGATATATGAAATAAAAAACAGTGGCTTAAGAGTTCCTGAAGATATTTCAGTAATCGGATTTGATAATATTCGTTATGCCGAAATCAGCGATCCTCCATTAACGACTATTGCTCAGCCTGGAGAGGAAATTGGCGAGAAAACAATGTATCAACTATGCCATATTATTGAAGGACTTGAAGTAGATTATAGCCCTACTATAGTTCCTCACCAACTCATTATAAGAAGCTCAACGGCCACTCCAGAGAAATAATTAGACACTCGTACTTATAACATTAATATCAAATTCGTTGGTAAAATGTAATCAATTACATTAAACTAAATCTTAATGTTTGATCATTAATGACCTTCGATGGAGAATACAATGAATTGTGCAATGAATATGTTTTTATGGACGACCCATGTCACTAAAGAGCACTTACCTCAGCTTCAACTAGTGAAAGATTCAGGCTATAACATGGTAGAAATACCAATTCTTAATCTTGATGATATTACACATTATCAATGGCTTAGAAAACAGTTAGAAGAGATTGGTTTAATACCATTAGCTATTACCGCTCGAGGCGAAGCTGACAACCCTTGCTCTGAAGACCCAGCAGTTAGACAACTTGCAATTAGTAACAATAAACGTGCAATTGATTGTGCACAGGCATTAGGTGCGAACAAAATTTCAGGCTTACTTCACACCGCACTTGGTGTATTTACTGGTCAAGGTCCAACTGAAGAAGAGTGGCAATGGAGCATTGAAGTAATGCAAGTTACTGCTCATCATGCCCAGCAAAAAGATATTGAAATCAGCTTAGAGTTTATTAATAGATTTGAGTGTTACCTAACCAATACTACCGCTGACATGGCACGTCTAGTGACAGATATTGGTTATGATAATGTTGGTATTTTATATGATACATTCCATGCAAATATTGAAGAAAAAGATGTTGCTCAAGCGATTAAAGAGCATGCATCATTAATTAACCATGTTCATATCTCAGAGAATGATCGCAGCACTCCAGGCAGTGGTCATGTTCGTTGGGATGAGACTTTTACTGCCCTAGAAGAAATAGGCTATCAGGGCACATTTGCCGTTGAAGCATTTGGTCTTAACTTACCTGAACTTATTCCTGTCGTTAAAATTTGGCGTAAAATGTACGAGTCTGAAGAACAAATTTGTCGGGATGCTTTTCAATTTATCAAAGGCTATAGAGATAATACCTAGTAAGTTGTTCTCATGAACTTAAGCCTCTCCGATGAGAGGCTTAAGTTTAAAAACCGAATAAAAGTAATATACGACGCTATTTTATACTAAGCTTTCGTTCGAAAGCGGTGCTAAATCTAACTCCATAAACTCAGTAACTTCAGCTAACCAATAAGTTTTCACAAAATGGTCATGACGCTCGTCATTTATGTAGTTTTGATAAGCATCAAAATTATCAAACGTCATTGATAGTGCAAACTTAAACGGAATTTTTTGGCTAATCTGCCGTAAATGTTTTAGGTTGTTAACTTCAGGGATTAAAGCAAGCTTTTGCACACTGAGAAAAAATCCCTGCTCTTCTAGGGAGCTTTCTCGGTGTTTAAGATTAAACAACACCGTATGTTGAATCATCATATTCTCCATTACCTTTTTAAATTTTCATAAACGGTTTGGTATAAAAAAAGCGAAACACTTCAATGTTTCGCTTTAATTTGGCAATAAAGTTACCAATTATTCAGGTTTATATATCTGCAACAATTTGTTGAGTTTGCTCACCTAAAGCATCTATTGATAGTGTGATTTTATCACCCACGTTTAGGAAAACTTCTGGGCTTTGTCCCATACCAACACCAGGAGGTGTGCCAGTAGAAATAATATCACCTGGCTCTAAAGTAACAAACTGACTCAAGTAGCTGACAATAAAAGCAGGTTTAAAAATCATGGTTTTGGTATTACCATTTTGATACGTTTTGCCATTTACGCTTAATTTCATGCCTAAATTATGTACATCTTCAATTTCTTCTCGAGTGGCAAGCCATGGACCAATAGGGCCAAAGGTATCACTGCCCTTCCCCTTATCCCATTGACCACCACTAATTTCTAATTGAAAATGACGCTCTGAAACATCATTAATTAAACAATAACCAGCGATGTGCTTTTCCGCTTCACTCTCGTCAACATACTTTGCTGGTTTACCAATAACGATACCAAGCTCTACTTCCCAATCCATTTTTATACTATTGCGTGGTTTAACAATATCATCATCAGGACCACAAACAGCACTTGACCACTTAGTAAAAACAATCGGTTCTTCTGGAATAGCCATATTGGCTTCAGCAGCATGATCAGCATAATTTAATCCAATGCAAATGAATTTACCTACGTTGCCAACACATGCGCCAATACGAACACCTTGTTCAACAATAGGTAAGCTATTCACATCAACATCTGCCAATGAGGCTAAATTTTCAGGTAGTAACTGTTCTTTGGAAATATCATTAACAACAGATGATAAGTCCCTCATATTACCATCCGCATCTAATATAGCTGGTTTTTCTTGGCCTTTTGGCCCAAAACGCATTAATTTCATTTGGTCACCTCTAAGTAAACTTACACATTAGTAAGAAATAATATGTAGCTACTATAGATTCTTACTACATGCAGCTCTACTCGTTGCTTAACACGTATCATGTACTTTTTTAGCCTGCTTAAATTTCAGATGGTAAATAAATACCTATCGTATGTTAATTGCTAAGTAGTCATCTTTGTCATTTCAAGTTAATTTTATATTCAGTAGCCATTGAGCCTAAACTATCAGCTGGGAAATGAATATGAGTCAAATACAGGAGTTTCAATTAACAAATAACAATGGAGCCAAAGTTAAGATAATTAATTTAGGTGCTAGGCTTACAGAGTTAATCATCCCAACAATAAACCATGGTGACATCAATACAATTTTAGCGTATGAATATAATGAGCAATATAATTTAGATTCAATGTTCCATGGAGCGATAATAGGGCCTGTTTGCAACCGTATTGCTAATGGGAGATTCAATTTAAACAATCAAGACTATCGGTTAGCGCCTAATGACGGCAACAACTTATTACATAGTGGAACAAATGGCTTACATCAACAGTTATGGCAAGTAGTTGAGCATGCTATTAGCACGCTAACATTAAAAATAAAACAAAAACATAATGAAAATGGCTTTCCTGGTAATGTCACCATTGAATTAGCATATACCTTACACGAGAATAATAGCCTTTCATTACAATGGTCTGCTACCAGTGATCAAGATACACCACTAAATTTAACCAGTCATAGTTACTTCAATTTATCCGGGTTTGGCGATATAAAAAATCATTTTCTGCAAATAAATACTGATAAATATACCCCTTATAGTGATGAACAAATTCCTAATGGTGACATAGCGTCCGTCAATAACACCCCGTTAGACTTTCGTAAGTTTACCCCCTTAAGTGATGCACTTGATGGTTCACACCCAGAAATATTACGCTGGGGAGGCTTAGATCATAACTGGGTATTCAATGAAGACCCAACATTGAAAATACAAGCTGAACTATATAGCAGTGATACGAATCTGTTGTTGCAAGTAGAGTCTACATTACCTGCTATGCAATGTTATACAGGTAATCAGCTAGGTGTATTTGGCATTCATGGTACACACGAAGGTATTTGTTTAGAGCCACAGTTTTATCCAAACTCAGTTAATCAAACTAACTTTCCTAATACGATTCTAAAAGCAAACCAAACAATAACACAGCAAGTAAACTTAATTTTCACCGAAGTTGAACTTGACCAATTAAGCAATTAGTAAGGAAAATATAATGAAAAATAAATTAAAAATGGGCATGGTTGGTGGAGGTCAAGGTGCCTTTATTGGAGCTGTTCATCGCTTTGCTGCTGCACTTGATGGCGAAATTGAGCTGGTTTGTGGCGCCTTTAGCAGCTCACCTGAAAAGGCAGTCGCTTCTGGAAAAGAGTTAGGAATTGAAGATCATCGAAATTATACAAGCTACCAAGAAATGTTCAAAAACGAACAATTACTCAATGATGAAGATCGTATGGATTTTGTTGCCATAGTGACACCGAATCATATGCATTACCCTGTTGCTTATGCTGCATTGACTGCTGGTTTTCATGTAATAAGTGATAAGCCTGCAACCCTGAATCTTGAAGAAGCAATACAGTTATCAGAGTTGGTAACAAAAACAAATTTATTATTTGGTTTAACACATACTTATACTGGCTACCCTATGGTCAAAGAAGCAAAAGACATAATTCAACAAGGGAAATTAGGAAAGCTTCGTAAGGTTATTGTTGAATATACCCAGGGTTGGTTATCTGAAGTCCAAGATGAAAATAACAAACAAGCAAGCTGGAGAACTAACCCTACAATGTCAGGAATTAGTGGCTGCATGGGAGATATAGGTTCACACGCTGCAAATTTGGCTGAATACATCACTAATGAATCCATTGAACAACTTTGCGCCGAACTCACTTCCTTTGTACCTGGTCGCCTACTTGATGATGATGGCATCGCATTAATGAAGATGTCAGGCGGAATGAAAGGAATCCTCCATGCTAGCCAAGTCGCTACCGGCGAAGAGAATAACTTAACGATTCGTATTTATGGTGAAAATGGAGGCTTAGAATGGCACCAACAAGAACCTAATAGCTTGGTACTAAAATGGTTAAATGAGCCAATGCAAATACTCAGAACTGGCGGCAATCATACATCAGCATCTTTGGTTAATACTCGCACACCTATGGGTCATCCTGAAGGATATTTAGAAGCCTTCGCTAATATATACCATAACTTTTCAAAAGCGATCCGAGCCTATCAACAAGGAAAAGATGCGAGTCCCTTCACCTTCGATTATCCCGGAATAGATGACGGTGTACATGGCATGGCAATCATTGAAGGTCTTGTAAAAAGCCATCAATCAGATGAAAAGTGGTTCACACTTAACAATTAAGCGGAGTAAATGATATGAAAAAAATCCAAGGTCCAGGAATCTTCCTCGCACAATTTATGGGTGATGAAGCACCCGTAAATAATTTCAGAAACATCTGCCAATGGGTAGCTAGTTTAGGTTACAAGGGCATTCAAATTCCAAGTTGGGATCCTCGATGTATGGATCTCGCCAAGGCAGCGAGTAGTCAAGATTATTGTGATGAGCTAGCAGGTACAGCCGCAGAGTTTGGCTTAACAATTACCGAACTTTCTACCCACTTACAAGGGCAGTTGGTTGCAGTACACCCAGCTTACAATCCTATGTTTGATGGTTTTGCACCTCCTGAAGTTCAAGGTAATGCGCAAGCGAGAACCGACTGGGCGATTGCACAAATGCATCTTGCGGCAAAAGCGAGTGAACGATTAGGATTAAATACTCATGCTAGTTTTTCTGGTTCATTTTTATGGCATACTGTCTATCCTTGGCCACAAAGACCTGCGGGATTAGTTGAGGCTGGATTTAAAGAGTTAGCGAGTCGTTGGTTACCCATATTGAATGCATTTGATAATGCAGGGGTCGATGTTTGTTACGAGCTTCACCCCGGAGAAGATTTACATGACGGTGTAACTTTCGAAAGATTTCTTCAAGCAACAGGAAATCATCAAAGAGTTAATATTTTGTACGATCCAAGCCATTTTGTTTTACAACAAATGGACTATTTAGCTTTTATTGATATTTACCATGAAAGAATTAAAGCCTTTCATGTTAAAGATGCTGAATTCATCCCTAATGGCCGAAGTGGTGTGTATGGTGGTTATCAAGATTGGATAGACAGACCAGGTCGATTTCGCTCCTTAGGCGATGGACAAGTAGATTTTGGAAGTATTTTTTCAAAATTAACCTCTCATAATTATGATGGCTGGGCCGTGCTTGAGTGGGAATGTTGTATGAAGCACCCTGTAGATGGTGCAAAAGAAGGCGCACCGTTTATTGAAAAGCACATTATTCGCCCTGCAGAACACGCCTTTGATGATTTTGCCAATACTGGTGAAGATGAGCACACTAACCGTATAATTTTAGGTTTAGATTAACTTTGTAATGTTAGTTCAGTTTATATAACCTACTATCGCTTAAATACGCACTTGAGAAATATGCATCATGAATCCACAATTTGAAACCGTTGAACTAGAAGGTAATAGTTGCTTTAGAACGCAACATTTTAAATGTGGTTACTTACAAGATGATCATAGTTGGCATTATCATCCTGAGTGCGAATTAACCTATATCATTAAAGGGAAAGGTACACGTTTTATTGGCGATAGTGTTGAGCATTTTAATGAGGGTGACTTAGTCTTAATAGCACCTAATATACCTCACTGCTGGACCAATAATAGTAAAGATGAAGAGAATGAAATTGTTACTATGCAATTTTTACCTACTTGTCTAGGTAAGGACTTCCTTAATTCACCTGATGCTCACGCACTAATTGAAATGTTTCAACGTGCCAAACGAGGCCTTTTAATTAAAAACCTAGAATCAGGTGCCATTGGGAATCTTCTTATTGAGCTTCATAAAAAAATCGGTCTACCTCGCTTGTCTGGGTTTATTGATATTCTTGATTTAGTATGTCGTAATAATGATAACGAACTACTAGCAAGTGAGCTTTATGCTATTGATGTTAGCGAATTTCATAGTGGTCGTATGCGTAAAGTAATGGAGTATATTCAAGAACATCTCGTTGATGAAATAAGGCAAACCGATATTGCAGAGTTAGTTCATATGACTCCACAAGGATTTAGCCGATTTTTCCGCTCTACAACAGGTCGAACCTTTGTCTCATTTGTAAATATAGTGAGGATTATGGAAGCATGTCGGCTTTTAGTTAGCTCTGAGGATGATATTACTCAGATTGCATTCGAATGCGGCTACGGCAATTTATCTAATTTTAATCGTAGGTTTATGGAACAAAAGCACTGTACGCCAAGTGAATACCGACATAATCATAATTTATTGAAAGGATAATATTTTATTTATCCCCCTCCTTACATAAAAATAATATGATCCTAGTGAAACGTTCGACTTTCATTTTTTATTACAAAGGTCATAACCGTGCAGACAGGTAATGCTCATATTCCAGAAATTGAGTTTGAAGAAAGAAGAGAATAGATTCATGAATTAAAATATCTCTACTTTATTAATTGATTACTTAATTGAATAAGGAAAACTGCTTACTTTACTCACTATTTAATAACCCACTATCAGTGCATTTATCGATCCTATGATTGAAGCTGGTATTAGCGTTATAAGTACAGTTTTTATGAATAACGACTTAGCACTCTAAAGCCAACATTAACGTAAAGAGTATTTATTATTATGGTGACTCTTTTCATAGTAGATAAATACACTTTATGTCGCTTTTATTACCGAAGGTAACGCCTGAGCACATACGGGTTTACTGTATAAATACCCCTGCATTATTTCGCAACCTCGATCAATCAAGAAAATCTTTTGCGCATCATTTTCAACGCCTTCAGCAATAATATCTAATTCAAGATTTTGCGCTAATGTTATAATTGCTGAAGTTATTTGGCTCTCTCTAAAGTTATGCGGTAACCGGGCAATAAAACTGGCATCAATTTTTAAGGTATCAATAGGTAAACTGGTTAAATAACTCAAGGATGAAAAACCGGTACCAAAATCATCTAGTGCAACTTTAACTCCCATATTTTTAATTTGTTTCAGCATGTTAGTTGCTTTATCCATCTGTTTAATGAAACAGCCTTCGGTAACTTCTATTTCCAATAGCTCTGCAGGTAATTGACTTTCTTCTAGTACTGACTTCACTGATGCAACAAGATTGCCTTGATGAAAGTGTAATGCTGAAATGTTCACCGCTATACGGCCACAATCAAGATCTTGATCTAACCATAACTTTCGTTGTTTACACGCATGGTCTAATACCCAATGGTCAATCTCAGCTATAAAACCAAGTTCCTCAGCCATAGGAATAAATTGGGCTGGTGAAACTTGTCCAAGAATAGGGTTAGACCAACGTAATAGTGCCTCCACGCCCATAACTTTAGTGGTTACACCGTGTATTTGTGCTTGATAATTTAATTCAAGTTCATTGTTATCTAAAGCTAACCGTAAATGGCTTTGAATTAATGAGCGCTCGAGTGAATGAGCATTCATTTTAGGAGTGAATAGCTGGAATGAATTACGACCAATACTTTTAGCTCGATACATAGCAATATCGGCATTTTTCATCAACTCTTCTTTGTTTGTACCATCTTCTGGGTAAACGGCGATGCCAATAGAGGTTGTTATATTAAGCGCGTGCCCTTCAATATGATAAGGTTGACGTAGCTTTTCAACTATTCGACTGCAGGCTTTGCAGATATGATCTACTTCACGCATATCTGTTAGCAACAAAGTAAATTCATCACCACCAATACGGGCAATGGTGTCACCTTCTTTTGAACTATCAGTCAAACGTTTAGCAAAACTTTGTAGTAGCTTATCACCAATGCGATGGCCAAAGTTATCATTTACCTCTTTAAAATAATCCAAGTCTATGAAAAAAAGTGCTAATTGATTTTGCTTTCGATGTGCGCTCGCTAAAGCCATTTCAACACGATCAAAAAAGAGTCTACGATTGGGTAACTGAGTAAGTTCATCATAAAATGCTAGGTTTTCAATACGTTTTTCTGCAAGCTTTCTTTCACTAATATCACTGAAGATAGCAGCAAATATTTTATTATTGTCGACACCTTCACTAATTTCGATGATAGTTAGCCATTGAGGGTATATTTCAGAATTCTTGCGTTTATTCCAAATTTCGCCCTGCCAAACACCTTTCTCTAAAATGCATAACCAAAGCTGTTGATAAAATTCGCTGTTATGCTGACCTGAGCTCAATATTTTTGAGTTCTGCCCTAATACTTCCTCTTCTTGATAACCCGTCACTCGCGTAAAGGCTGGGTTTACTGAAATAATACTGCCTTGCTCGTTTGTGATCATAATGCCATCTAACGAGGCTTCTATAATTTTCTCAGCCACCAATAAATGTTTTTTTGATTCTCTAAGTGCAGAATCTCTTTGTTGAACTATTTGATGCAATTCTTCAACATAAGCCAATTCAATATCAAACATAATGTTGTCCATAGACAAAGTACCAATGATGGCACCATGATCATCAGACACAGCCAGATGACGAATATTATTACTGATTAGTTGTTGGTAAGCTGAATATAAAGAATGGTTGGCATTAATAGTTTTTAGTGGGTAATTAGCATGATGCCAGGCTGTCTTTTTAGTACATTCACCGCGCGCAAGCAGGCTTAATAAATCACGTTCGGTAACAATACCATATTGCTTTAATTCACTATTGAAAATGAGCGTAGAGGAACACTCATTTAGTTTCATATGCTCTGCTACATTGTCCAATCTGCAATTATGGCCCAGTAATTTCTGGCTTTTTTTATAACTGCTCGCTACTAGCTTTGCTTGTAAGTAATACTCTATACCTTGGTTTTTAATGACATCCGTTTGGCTGACGATACCTATAGGGAGATTATCGTTATCAACAACGACAAAATGTCGAACGCCGTGATGTCTAAACTTAGTTGCTAGCTCATTAACTGCGACTTCTTGCTTGATAGTCTCAACTGGCGAGTTCATCAGTTCACTAATACTGACATTAAACTGCTCTTGATCGCTAAAATCAATTTTTCGACAATCAGATTCAGTCCATATGCCTAGAGTTAGGTTACTTTTAATAATAATTGAGCTTATATTACGCGCTCTCATACGATTAGCAGCAACATTGATCTTTGTCTCAGGCGTACACGTTAAGATACTCGTTTGCATAATATCTTTAACTATTAAGTTAAGCTCTGGTGTTTTAGAATGTAACAAGGTATCCCTTCCTATATTATCTTAGTTCATCAGTCGCGAAGCTAAATCAGCTATCAATGATAACTGTTAAGCCAGTGGTATATTCTAAGTATATTAGGGATACTTTACTAAAATTATCATCGTAAAAATATGATCTAGCGCATTGATTTTTATCAAATTTACGTACTTAAATTTCGCAGTGTTCATCTTGTTAATGAAAGATGTCTAATATGTAAAATATTAATGTGTATCTGACCCTTAATACGCTGCCTTTGGTTGAACTAGGAAGACGAAATGACACCCGCAATTAATGCCGCTAAAAAGAATAAAATTAGTTATCACGTCCATGAATATTTACATGATGCTGCGAGTGAGTCTTATGGTGATGAAGCGGCACAAAAACTGGGTGTCTCAAGCGAGAGAGTTTTTAAAACCTTAGTAGTGAGCGTAGACAATAAAACCCTGATTGTTGCCATAATTCCTGTATCTTCAATGTTAAGTATGAAGTTAATCGCCAAAGCTTACGGTGGGAAAAAAGCCATAATGGCATTAAAAACAGATGTTGAACGCTCTACGGGTTATGTGCTGGGTGGTGTAAGCCCGCTTGGACAGAAAAAACGGCTGAGAGCGTTTATTGATTCATCAGCAGTCCAATTTACTACCGTGTTTGTAAGTGCGGGTAAAAGAGGTTTGGAAATAGAGTTAAGCCCTCAAGATTTACAACAGTTGACTCAAGCCAAGCTGGCTGAGCTTTGTCAGTAAGAGTTTGAAACAGAAATAAAAAGCGGTAGTACTTTACAGTACTACCGCTTAACTTTGCTTTTGCTTTAACCGCTAGGAATAGCGCTGCTCTTAACGTTTAAACTCAGATGTTTTGCTCCATTGTGGCCAAACGTCTGATTCAGATAACTCAACACCAATTTCAAAGAATAGTTGCATATCTTCAACAGCGCCTGTTAAATCCCAATCTTGGGTATATTCATCACAAAGACCGTGATAACACTTGCTAAGAATTGGGTCTAATTTAGCTCTTAAATCTGCCGTTGCTTGATCAGCAGGAATAGAGCCACCTTTTGCGTATAGCGCAGGAATACCAACGTTAGCAAAAGCGAAATGATCAGAGCGATAGTAAATGCCTGCTGCTGGTCTTGGGTCACCCGAAATTATGCGGTTTTGCTTTATAGCCGCTTTCGTTAAAAAGTTATCAAGCTCAGATTGACCTAAACCATATACTGCTACATCTTTACTCTTACCGTTAGCATTTAATGCATCCATGTTGATGTTAGCAACGGTTTTAGCTGCTGGGATCACTGGATTTGCTGCATAAAACTTAGAACCAAGTAAGCCCTGCTCTTCTGCTGTTACCGCTAAGAATGTTACTGAACGATCAGGTCGATTCGGCAATTTGGCAAAAGCTTCTGCTACTTCAATCAAGGCTGCCGTACCTGTCGCATTATCACGAGCACCATTATATATTTGGTCGCCTGTTTTGGTTAAATCTGTACCTAGGTGATCCCAATGAGCTGAGTATAAAATATGCTCATCCGCTTGTTTTTGACCAGGTAAAGTTGCAATGAAGTTATATGAAATTGATTTTTTAATCGTATTTTTAACCGTAATAGAGGCATCTAAATTCCCCATATCAATATTAAAACTGCCTTGTGCGGCGCGTTCTTTCATTTTATCAAAATCTAGACCTGCTTTTGCAAATAACTCAGCTGCAACAGTGCTGTTAACCCAACCTTCCACTGCAACACGATCTTTATTTAAATCATCACGTTGAAAACTAAATTGTGGACCAGTCCAAGAGTTTTTAACTACCGACCAGCCATATGAAGCAGGTGCCGTTTCATGAATGATAATTGCCCCTTCAGCGCCTTGACGGCTCGCTTCTTCATATTTGTAAGTCCAACGACCATAATAGGTCATGGCATTACCATTGAAAACTTCAGGGTCTTGTGTAGCAAAACCTGGATCATTAACTAAAATAACAACCGTTTTACCCTTAACATCAAGATCCTTGTAATCGTTCCAATTGTATTCTGGCGCATTAACACCGTACCCAACAAAAACAAGCTCAGAATTTTTAAGCTGCTCTAATTCACTGATTCGAGCACTGCCCATGACCATATCAGTGCCGTGCTGGTAGTCTTTACCACCAATAGACAATGTCATATCGCTTGACGCTTCAATGGATACTAAGGGTACTTCTTGTAAGAAACTGTCACCATTACCTGGCTTAAAACCAATAGCAGTAAACTGCTCAGTTAAATATTCAAGAGTTAGTCTTTCACCTTCGCTTGATGGCGCACGACCACCAAATTTATCAGAAGATAATACTTTTACGTGTTCAATTAATTGCGCTGTATTAATGCTGTCATAGCTAGCACTAATATCTTTGGCGCTATTCGCTTGTGAAGAGTTAACTTGCGAAGAGTCATCAGACGTTGTTGCAACACAACCTACCAGCACTGCGGCCGATAAAAGCGATAATCCAATTTTTTTTATCATAATTATTATACTTATTCTGTGAAAAAGATGGTTGAAGTATAAAGGGTCTCAAAACAACTAACCAGTATCGAGATGTAAATCAACGCAAGACAACAAACACAAACTGTCATGGTCAGTTTCCACAAGAGTAAATAATCCCCTCACATGCAGATAGATTTTAAATGCGCGCTGGTTTACAGTAATAAAATAACTGATAGCCGTTACCAATCAAACACTTTACCGATAAGAATATAATGAAAGAATCCTTAAAAGAACTCTCTGAAATCGTCGCCAAAGCCAATGATATATTTTATGACCGTAATAAAAAGGTTGATACCCTCATGGGCATTATGGATAAAACATTACGTAAGCAAGGTATGAACGCTGATGCAATAACCATAGATTGTATTGCTGTGAATAAAAAAATTGTCCTAGTATTGCATGATAGCAAACCTGATTTGGTCGACATTGCACTAGGTGATAAAGCGGGTGTGGTTCATTCGTCGACTGAATATGAATTGAAAAACGTTAATATTGTGCAAATACTCGATATGATGGAAAAGAACTTTCTGAACTAATTTAATCAATGTAAACAGTTTTCGAAATAATGCACTGTAATTGTTACTAACGATAACTTTATTCGAAACAAGGAATTTATCGATGGAATTAAATCAATTAGCTGAAAAAACTATCGGTTGTCCATACTGTGGTGAATCAATCAAGGTGCTTATTGATGCATCTGAGCTGGATCAACAGTATATTGAAGATTGCCAAGTCTGTTGTAAACCGATTAATTTCATTATTTCTGAAAGTATTGATGGCGAGCTTACCGTGAATGTTTATAGCGACGATGAAGCATTTTGATCATTGGTCAATTCAGTTTAACGAGTACTTACTCCTTTATTATGGCCTCCAGAAAAGGTAAATCATGGTTTCTAAAGAACAACTAAGTGAATTTCTACAGTCTGAATTCCCTCAGACTAAATGTTCTATTGATGAAGTCGGCAATCGAGGAGCCATTGTGAGGCATACTGTTGGTCAAGACGAATTACGTCCAGGGGGCACAGTTTCAGGCCCTGTTATGATGACCACAGCAGATGTTGCTTTGTACGTAGCAATCCTCGGCGAAATTGGACTTGTACCACTCGCCGTGACGACCAATTTAACGATTAACTTTCTTAGAAAACCTTCATCTCAAAAAGATATTATAGGTAAATGTTCATTGATAAAAGTAGGAAGAACACTGGTCGTTGGTGAAGTCGAATTATATTCCGATGGTGAGACAGAGCCCGTAGCTCATGTCATCGGTACCTATGCCATACCTCCAGCAAAAGTTAACAATGTCAGATAAAAAACCACAAACCTAGATAGCAGGTTTTCAATATAAACTTGGTAATAATGAGCCACCATTTTAATGGACTTGCTATAAGTTATTCTGCTAATGCTGAGAGCCTACTCTTCAACAGTGAATAGCAATATGATCTCCTTAGATACTCATATCGGCCCGTAGTAAACATGGGAGTAGAACATCCCCTAGCTCCTCACTGTTGCTAAGCATGGCAAAGAATAAAAGCAATAGATTTAACTTCACCTATACTTCAACACGAGCTTTAGTAGGTTTGTCTGTGAAAATGTGCTGAAGATCTCAAATATACTGCTATTTTTATATATTCAGATCCGAGGAGAAACTACAATGAAAAAACAATTCATGACACTAATTGGTTTGTTAGTTCTCGCTGGTACATATAGTCAAACAGCGATAGCAACCGAACAAGAAGTTAAAAATACTATTGTAAACGATAATGCTTATGTAAAAACACATCTTAAGGTGCCCGAAAGCTCTTATTCTAAAGACGGAGCTACAGAATTCTGGTCCAGTGGCGGACTTATTCAACACGTTAAAGCTGATGGCCGACTAGAAGAGTATGACGCTTTTAATATAGATGTTAAACACATCCAAATTACCATTTTGGTGCCTGATAAAATTGCATTGGCTCACTACTATTCAGAGGGCTCCATGGCACCAAAAGGAAGTCCCGCAGTGAGTAATTATAGGACCCGTGTGAGTCAAGTGTATCTGAAAGAAGCAGGGAAATGGAAAGTCCGATCGTCACATTGGTCACCGGTAACCGGTGGTTCAGGTACAAGTCAAACGGCCATAGTTGAATAATCCAACCTTTTTGATAAAGAGCAAAACACAAACAATTACTTCAAGAAATAAATAGTGATGGAGAGCGTAAAATAAGCAGAAAACCTCTCCATTACAAACCCGATAAAAACAGTCATAATTGAAATTAACTTGTTAACGTTCAGTAACTTTGGTGATGTTCTTTAAGTCGTATAAGTTATGCTCAACTGTTAAGATTGTTATCACTCCGCTCTGACAATAAATTCATGAAAATCACGTCCCTTATTTAGTATTACTCATTTCTTCTTTGTGGCACTTTACGATAAATTAATGTTATTGTTTAAGCAAAGAACGTTCAAATTTAACTGCTCGTCACCCTCTACCAAATGCGCTCATCTTTGATAGCTAACAACGTAAGTTGTTTTTTGATTAAAGCCACGGTTAGAGTGCATGGGATTAGTCAATGACTCAAATAACTAAGAGGTATAGAAATGGATTCAAATTTTTGGCATCAACTATGGGAAAGTAATGAAATAGGGTTTCATCAACGAGCCGTCAACCCGCTATTAGCTGAATATTTCGATACACTTTCTTTAACTGAAGCTGCTCGTCTATTTATACCCTTGTGCGGTAAAACGCTTGATATTGCCTGGTTACTCTCTAAAGGTTATCGTGTTGCTGGATCTGAGCTAAATAAACCTGCCGTAGAGCAGTTATTTAGTGAACTTGGTGTAGAGCCAAGGGTTTCGACATTAGGAAAGTTAGACTGCTACAGTGCAGAGAATATCGATATTTTTGTTGGTGATATTTTCGATTTATCTTCTGAAATATTAGGTGGCGTTGATGCTATTTATGACAGAGCTGCATTGGTTGCTTTACCAGAAGCAATGCGTAAGAAATATAGATCACATTTACTTGAAATTACCCATACTGCGCCACAACTGCTACTTACCTTTGAATATGATCAATCAGTGATGCAAGGCCCTCCTTTTTCTATCAGTTCTGATGATATTAAGCAGTATTATTCGAATCAATACACCTTAAGCCTTCTTAAACAAATAGAAGTACCGGGTGGATTAAAAGGCCAATGTGAAGCGAATGAAACTATTTGGCTGCTATCAGCCACCTAATTAATTTTGCCCCTGGTAATTAGTAAAATAACTAATAAAGTAGCTAACTTGAGGAAATTAAATTGAGTTTATCGAAAAACTTTAAAATGATGTCGCTATATAATCAGCGGATGAATAGTCAATTAATGGCACATTGTCTGTCGCTCCCAAGTGAGACTTTAGAAAAAGATACTCACTCCTTTTTCCCTAATATAATCAGCTATTGGAATCATATATTGTTCGGTGATTTAATTTTAATGGGCCGTTTAGCGTCAAATAATATAGCAAACTTGTCTCCTTTAGATTTCTCAGGATTGCCAACACCTACTTCACCACAAGATGTTTATCACACCAACTTACTCGATATTGCCTTGTTGAGAGCACAAGTAGATGCGTTAATCATCCGCTATTGCGATAATTTAACTGAAGAAGATTGCGATAGTTTTATGACTTATACCACCACTGAGGGTGTTGTTATAACCAAAGCAGTTGCCGACGTAACCCAGCATATTTTTAACCACCAAGCTCACCATCGAGGACAATTAACCTGTGTATTGAGTCAGGCTGGTATTAATTATGGCTGTATGGATTTACCTGTGATTGTTGCAGAAGGTAGCCGTACATCCAGGTAACCAATCAATATGCATATTCCAGAGTGTATGGACAGTATCAATTCAAGACGGTTATTTCCTTATAAATTACTGCACTAATCGTTAACAAAGAAGTGGTAACAAAAAACCACTTAAAACTTTGTTTTTAAAGTGCATTCCAGGCGAAGCTTACATCAATATCTTTTATTCCTTCCTGACTAACTCATTTACTTAAATAACTAACATGAAAGTGTGATCACCGAAAAAGTGGATCAAAAAAAGTTGCTTTATGCAGAATTATTTCAGTATTGCTTGAAATGACTTAGAAACACCTTTTTTCTGCTACCCAAAGAGAAAAGTGCTTAAATTATCAACTTCTCACTTACCAATAACTTTGGATTAGTTACAATTCTCTTCTATGGATTGGCGTTATTTATAGCTAGCAATAACAATTAACAGACCTCTCATTGTTAATAATTATTAAATAATCAGAGAATAATTACTGCTCAGTGTAAAACAACAAAAAAAGACTGGGCTTCACGTGGAAACTGAGTTTTAGTCTATACTTATTTAAAATAACGCTGGACAATAAGAATAAAAAAGGTTAGGGATTGTGATAAAAGTTAATTAGCATAATAGCTTAGCCGTTTAACTTAAACGAATATACCTAAATGTTAGGTAATAAATTCACCTCAGCGAAATCGTGATATTGATACGAGAGCATTCGATACAGTTCACAATGATACCAGTGCACAAAATGTCATTTATATTACTGATTAAAAGTAACTAGTGAAGTGTTCTCTCTATATTTTAAAAGCAGAATTATCAACTAAAATTTTTTGCATAAGCTCTCTAAGGTGTGTTTTACAAAGGATATTTTTCATGAAGTTCAAGCTAACAGTTGAAAACAATGTGATTGAGCAACTTCAGACCCACAAGTGTTCAATGTTAGTTAGCATTTACCAGACAAGAAAACTTGTGCTTTTTTCGTTCAGTAGCTATGCGCCAATTAACCCAAAAGTACTATTAGAAGAACCAATGGTAATTGTCATCTTAGGTGAGCAACTAGTCGTTCAATTAATCTGCACTAAGAATAATCCAATAATTTACTCTGAGAATCATCTTAATTTAACACAAAAACCCCCGTATAAAATATTTAGCCCTGGTGTCTCCTATGTCCATAGCGCTACGTCCTTAACAGAGGAATCGGACAACCCAAACAATACTTTTTATAGACTGAATTTATTCGAATTAAATTTACACTTTTCGTGCCTTTCTTATTGTGATTTTAATGATTCCTTTATTCTTGTTTGGAAGCGTATATTCATCAATTATTTTAGTGATGACAATTATTATTACCTTAATGGCATAGCTTTCATCAATAATGAATCGGCATATGATGCAGTACTTGGTAAAACGAATAAAATTTTCTTAGGAAAATATGGTTAGAAAATTATTATCGATAAAATTAAGATGTTAAATACTGAAAATGTGTAAATATCCAATAGTGTTGTCTTTTTCAGATCCTTTATATTAATTATCTCTTTCTACACCTCTAGGTGCTGTTGGGGGGAATGTTAAAATGAAATTAACTACACTAACAATACAAGCAACCTTTAAAGTCATACAATTATTAATTGTGATTGCACTTACTCTATCCAGTAGTGTTAATGCGGCTCCTCCTAGTATAACTATAGAGACTTCCAACCTGAGCTATACCGAAAATATGGCTATGACCCAAGTGGGCCCAGCATCCACACTTACCGATCCAGATGGTGATACCGATTGGGATGGGGGGAGTTTAGTCATCCAGATAACCGCTGATAATGAATCTAGTGACGAAATTAGTATTCCTGATAATGTTGTAGGCGCTATTAATACTAGTGGAACCGATATTCGAGATAACATCACAGTTATTGGAACGCTTAGCTCAAATGAAGGAACAGTTACCAATGGCACTGCATTAACGATCACGTTCAATGCCAGTGCAACAAATGCATTAGTACAGCAAGTTTTACAGGGGATCAGTTATCGTAATGTATCAGATGATCCGAGTGCATCTAACCGTACTATAACCTTTACCGCTACTGACAAAAATGCTGAATCAGCAAACGGCACTCAAACAATAATGTTTACAGTACTCAATGATCAGCCCACTCTATCTGCAACAGGAGATAATCCCACATTTACGGAGGGTGATAGTGCTGTAAGCGTATTTAGTAGCAGTTCAATATCAACGATTGAATCGGGTCAAACCTTAAACGCCTTGACCCTCACTATTATGAACGTTAATGACGGAACACCTTTAGGTACAGATGAAACTATCTTTATTGACGGTAATGCTATTTCTTTAACCGACAATAATAATGGTACAACTCTAACTAACAACTTAACTTACAATGTTAGCTTGTCTGATAATACTGCAACGCTAAGCTTGACCGCGGGTAATCTTAGCGAAACAGAAATGCAGTTATTAATTGATAGTATGACTTACATCAATCTAAGTGAATCACCTGATGAGAGTGATCGTGTAGTAACGTTAACGCAACTTGTCGATAGTGGCAGCAGTAGCGGAGGTAATGTAAATAGTTCAACGTTAGCCCTTGCTTCAACGATAATGATTAATGCTGTGAATGATGTACCAATTATCATCATTGATGACACGTTGACGACCGACGAAGATAACAACCAAAGCTTAACTTTCACTTTTACTGATGTAGACGGCGATACGATATCAGCCACCGTAACCACCCAAGCCAATAATGGTATAGCTAGTGTGAGCGGTACCACGATCAGTTATACCCCCAATGCTAATTTCAACGGCAGCGATAGTTTCACGCTGACCTTAACCGACAGCGCAGGATATACAACAACACAAGCGATCACCGTGACAGTCAACTCGGTCAACGACGAGCCAACTATCACCATTGAGAACGCCCTGACGACCGATGAAGATAATAACCAAAGCTTAACCTTCACTTTTAGTGATGTCGATGGTGATACTGTCTCTGCCACCGTAACCAGCCAGGCTAGTAATGGTGTTGCTAGTGTGAGCGGCACCATGGTCAATTATGTGCCCAATGCTAACTTCAACGGTAGTGATACTTTCACGCTGACCTTAACCGACAGTGCCGGATACAGCACAACACAAGCGATCACCGTGACAGTCAACTCGGTCAACGACGAGCCAACCATCACCATTGAGAACACCTTGACGACCGATGAAGATAATAACCAAAGCTTAACCTTCACTTTTAGTGATGTCGA
>OJGO01000281.1_pt1 | contig 21515 bp, 15 predicted proteins | sample 1594871 | NCBI WGS metagenome assembly OJGO01 (sample SAMN05416798, study PRJEB24817) | seawater metagenome | isolation source: Sea water | place: Canada:Atlantic | collected 2013-07 | reverse complement strand
ATTAAGCCGAATATCAAGAAACCCTCGCTCTTTTTAAGACCGAGGGTTTTTTATTAGCTCAACATTAATTTTTCAATTTAGAACAACACTCTATTAACAATAAACTAGTCAAAAAAATCAAGGTGATGGTATGACAACAGAACTTTTCACTGGTGCAGAAATGGTAGTTAAATCACTATCGGCACTGAATGTTAAATACATTTTCGGTTACCCCGGTGGGTCCGTTTTAGATATATATGATGCTATATTCCAACAAGACGAAATAGAACATATTTTAGTGCGTCATGAACAGGCCGCAACTCATATGGCTGATGGTTATACAAGAGCAACAGGAGAAGTGGGCGTTGTATTAGCGACATCTGGTCCAGGAGCAACTAACTGCGTTACCGGTATCGCTACTGCTTATATGGACTCAATTCCTATGGTAGTACTTGCTGGTCAAGTTGCTAGTTCACTTATTGGTAACGATGCTTTTCAAGAAACTGATATTGTCGGTTGTACGCGTCCTATCATTAAACATAGCTTTAGCTGTAGAAGCTTGGCTGACATTCCAGATGCCATCTCGAAAGCTTTTTATATAGCAAGCACTGGTAGACCGGGCCCTGTTGTTGTTGAACTCCCTAAAGATATTTTGGTTCCTCAAAATAAAGGGCCGTTTAGCATCGAAACTGATATTAAAATACGCTCTTATAACCCCAATATTAAGGGGCATCCGAAACAAATCAAAAAAGCGGCACAAACAATTTCTAATGCCAAAAGACTCGTTGTGTATTCAGGTGGTGGTATTGTTTTATCTGATGCCTCTGAATTGCTCACCAAGTTAGTGGAGACATTAAAAGCGCCCATTACTAATACATTAATGGGGCTGGGTGGTATTTCAGGAACCCACAAACAGTTTATTGGTATGTTGGGTATGCATGGTAGTTTAGAAGCAAATAAGAGCATGGCTAATGCTGATGTTATTTTAGCGCTTGGTGCACGTTTTGATGACAGGGTTACTAATAATGTCGAGAAATTTTGTCCTAACGCCACTATCGTTCATGTCGACATTGACCCTACGTCAATTTCGAAAACAATTAATGCTCATATTCCAATTGTTGGCTTAGTCGATGTGGTTATGCAGCAATTATTAGATGAATTGACTGAAATTAACTTCTCACCTGATGAAGCGACATTGAGCCAATGGTGGCAACAAATAAACTTATGGCGCAATGTAAAAAGCATCAGCTATGAGCAAGATGATAATGAAAAGATAAAACCTCAGCGAGTTGTTGAAGCGTTATATAAAATAACCGAGGGTGATGCATACGTATGCTCTGATGTTGGTCAGCATCAAATGTTTGCAGCACAATACTACCCTTTTGCTAAACCGCGTCGTTGGATTAACTCCGGTGGTGCTGGCACTATGGGCTTTGGCTTACCTGCAGCGATGGGCGTCAAGTTAGCCTACCCAGACAAACATGTTGTTTGTATTACTGGAGATGGCTCTATTCAAATGAATATCCAAGAGCTTTCTACTTGTTCACAATATAATTTACCCGTCGTTATTGTCACGCTAAATAACCGTTCATTAGGCATGGTGCGCCAATGGCAGGATATGGTTTATGGTGGCCGTCATTCATCTTCCTACATGGAGTCACTTCCTGATTTTGTTAAAATTGCCGAAGCTTATGGTCATGTTGGTATTCAGATTGATACCTTAGATGAGTTAGAAGAGAAGTTAACACAAGCTTTTACTATCAAAGATCGATTAGTGTTTGTCGATGTTATGGTTGACGAAAAAGAACATGTTTACCCGATGCAGATACGTACGGGTGCAATTGATGAAATGTGGTTAAAAAAAGGGGTTAAATCATAATGCGTAGAATTTTAGCGATTTTGATGGAGAATGAACCTGGCTCACTGTCACGTATTGTTGGTTTATTCTCTCAACGTGCTTTTAATATTGAAAGTTTAACCGTTGCGCCAACCGATGATAATAGTTTATCCCGAATGACCATTGCAACGAAAGGTGACGACAAGGTATTAGAGCAAATTGTAAAACAAGTGAATAAACTGATTGATGTAATCAAAATCACTGACATTACCGATAGAAAGCATATAGAACGTGAATTATTATTAGTAAAAGTGGCTGCGATGAATGACAAATCGCGCACAGAAGTAACACGGATAACGGATATATTTCGCGGTAATATTATCGATATTGGCAAGCAAGTTTATACGGTTCAACTTACTGGTGATGCTGAAAAACTCAATGCCTTCCTTAATGCCTTACAAAACGAGACTGAAATTATTGAGTCAGCTCGTTCGGGTTGTGTTGGTATGGCACGCGGCGATCAAGCTTTACGGATTTAACTAATAATAGACAATAAAAAAGAGGCGTTAAGCCTCTTTTTTATTGTCTATTTTTCTTTAAATTTACCAGCACATAGAAGTAAAAAACTGAATAAAATGATTAAATTGGAAAGCTAAACAATAAGCGAAAGGCACTAAAATTTTCACTATAACGGTAACTTAATCCTAACCGTTCAATTCCTGCCCACGAATAACCAATCGTTTCAGAAAACTTCAAAGTAAAACCAAACTCAACACTGTTAGTTAATGTGACATTATCTTCTTCATCGAAACTACGCGTTCGTGGTGTTAAAAAGTCAACTTCACTAAAGTACCAAAAGGCGGTGGCAAAAAGTCTCGGTTGAAACTGGTAACCTAACACTTGATATTGTAAGGGTAATCCCACGTCTATGCCTAGTTGCATAGCCGCATAGGAGTCTTTAGCATCATAACCATTACCATCATAACGAGCGTAATATAGCCTATTAGCCAAAATTGAATCATAATTATTGATATCAAAATGATAGAGCGCTGAAACGCCCGACGAGTGAACACTAACGCCTTTGTTCGTTGTTAAGTTTCGGCCATAACCTAGATCAATATAACTCTCAATAGTCCAGTTTTTACTGTATTGGTAGTTAAACGCAATCCCCGGCGTAAAAGTTAAAGTACCAACGCTGTCGGGTAAATCAAGGTTTGGTAAGTCGGCTAGTTCAAAATCAAAAAAACCGACTGAAACAGGCAAACGTAAACTATAAGTTGTTTTCCCCTCATGCCCTAGTTCATACGAAAATGGCATGCTGATCAAACTGGCATTTTGACCTGTAGTTTGATAAATACCACTACCTAAATAATTAGCATAAGCATAATGGACGGGTTCAATATCTTCAGCCTTTACAGGCATGAGTATAAAACTAAACAGCATTGAAAAAATGATTATTATTGGCTTCATAATTTAGACACGATAAATAATAAAGAAATGGTTATACCCTCTTTCCAAAATATAGGTTAATTAGCCCATTAACCAGTCTCTTAATCAGCCTATTAATCAGTGATGCGAATATAACTTAAATAGCGCTGGTGGATATCACGTACATAATTAACTGGCTCTCGTCCTCGTACATAGCCAAAGCGTGCTTTTTTATAATATTGTCTACGTTGTAGTAATAACATAGCTTTTTCAACATTATTAAACCAACGGTCACTTCTTAATCCTAACTGTCTTGCTAAACGTTGCGCGTCTTTTACATGACCATATCCAGCATTATAAGAAGCTAAAGAAAAGAAGATTTGCTCTTGCACTGGCAAGTCTTTAGAGAATCGATCACGCGTCCAGTCTAAGTATTGTACGCCAGAGGCAATAGCTTGTTCGGGATCTTTTAAATCTTTTACTCCGAGCTCTTCTGCTGTACGTGGCAACATTTGCATTAAGCCTAAAGCGCCGGTCGAATTACTCGCTAACGGGTCAAATCGACTTTCTTGGTACATTTGCGAGACAATTAGCCGCCAATCAAAGTTATAAGGTTGTGCTTGCGAGCGAACAATCTCGTCATAGGGTGATAGAATTGATCCAGACACCAAACGGTACTTGTTATGACTTTTTTGTAACTTTTCATTATAGAAGTATTTGTTTTTTACCACATTGTAAAAAGTACCACGATAGTATTTCCTTACAAACTCATTCAAGTAAGCGAGCAATTGTGGATTATTTTGCCTAACTAAATAAGCGTAGGGTACATCTTCCTTAAAGGTAAGGGGCGTAATAATTTGTGAACGAAAGGTCGTTTCAATAGCGATCAAATTACTATCAGCAATGGTTAAATCTATCTCTTTGTCAGCCACCTGAGCAATTAATATTTCGGTAGCAATATCTTCATTTGCCAAGACAATATGAGCACCAAAATCTTTCGCTAGCTTTTGCGCTGTAGCCCAAAAACTGCTACTTTTTCTGATAGTTATCGTACGGCCTTTAAGATCAGAGAGTTTATTTATTGGGACACTATCTTGATGAGCGACTAATTGTTCTTTTACCCGGTTATAACGAATACTTGTAACTAACTTAGCTTTTGCTATTTTTTTTGTTCGAGCTTTGGTACGAGAAAGGCCTGCGGCAATAATATCGCCCTTCCCCTCTGCTAATAATTCCAGCATCTCTTCGTAACTGTCCGCAACAACAATAACCAATTTAACCTTATGAATATCAGCAAACTTACGCATTAATTCATATTCGAAGCCAAGTAACTCGCCACGCCATAAAAAGTAAGTTTCAGGGCTATTACGAGTGATCACGCGCAGAGGAAGTTTATCTTTTCTTAATTTTTTAAAATCGACAGTACGCTCAGGCTCTATCATCTGCATGACATGATGAACTGAAATGAATTCATTTAATTCATGTAAAAAGCTGTCATTATTTAAATTAACGGCCCAAGCAAGATTTATCGCTTTGGGTAAAGTGAAAACACTTTGAATATCATCGCGATATTGTTTTAACGTTTCTAAAGCAAAACCATCAATTACGGTGTATTTTGTTAGGCCATCTGCAACACTATCCGCCATTTCTTGCGAGCTAACATGCTCTTCAATAATGTTAATTTTCCAGTGGGGGTATTGCTTAGTAACACTATCGATATAAGCTGAGCCGATCGGTAGGTATATACTATTATCATCGTCTTCATTGAAGTCGTGTTTACCTGATTTAGCGATGACTACTTCTTTGTCACGTAACAGTGGGTAGGTGAAACTATATTTATCAAGACGGTTAGGAGTAATAGTTAAATGTCGCGGAATTATATCAACCTCAAATGCTGATAGTTTTTCAAACATACCGGCTAGATTAGTTACTCTATGCCAAGTAATCTTTAAACCTCTTGAATCAGCAAAACTTTGTAATAAAGTAGAGTGATATGCCCCTGTTGAACCTGCTCGCGGTAGTGCAGACTCCAACTTCCAATCAAGCTTTACTGCGTTGATCTGCCCTGACGCTTTTATCTCAGACCAAGTTCTAGCGGTTGTTCTCTGTTTTACAATTTTGACTGCTTTTGGTGTTTTAGGCTTTAGTTCGGTTTGTTTCCCATTTTGACTAATGTCAGTGTTAGCACTTTCTTCTTCCGGCGGCTCTTGACAGCCAGCTATGATAAATAACATAAAAAAACTTGCTAGAATTATTGCAACTAACTGTTTAGTCATTAAATATGCCCGAACTAATAATAGATTTATCTCTTAGACTAACAGATTTAGCAAAAAAAAAGCCAATGGTAAGTTTAAATAACTCGCCATCGGCTTTTTTACGAGAACGCTGTATAAAATACTAATACATTAACAGCGTCTTTCGTTATTTTATTGTCACGCTATTGAGTAGTTTTAGCCCAAGTATCTCTCAGACCAACCGTGCGATTAAAAACTAATGCACCAGGCTCTTTAATGTCATTATCTAGGCAAAAGTAACCTTGACGCTCAAATTGATAAGCAAATTCAGGTTTTGCCTCTGCTAGTGACGGCTCAACTTTAGCTCCTGTAATAGTGACTAAAGATTCAGGGTTAATAACTGAATTAAAATCGTCTGCTGCTGCTGGATTAGGTACGGTAAATAATCGGTCATATAATCGTACTGTGGCATCAAGTGATTTATTGGCATCAACCCAATGAATTACACCTTTAGGTTTAGTACCATCAGTCGGATTTTTACCTAAAGTATCTTCATTGTAGGTACAATAAACAGTGGTAACGTTACCTTGTTCATCTTTATCACAGTGAGTTGCTGTTACTACGTAAGCACCACGTAAACGTACTGCTTTGTCGATGACCAAACGTTTATATTTTTTGTTAGCTTCTTCTCTAAAATCTTCCGCTTCAATATAAAGCTCTTTAGAAAATGGCACGATACGTGTCCCTTGCTCGTCATCACTTGGGTGATTTTTAACAATAAGATCTTCATTCTTATCTTCAGGGTAGTTTTCAATCACTAATTTAATTGGATCTAAAACAGCCATAGAACGCGGGGCATTATCATTTAAATCTTCACGAATACATGCTTCTAAAACACTCATTTCAATAGTGTTTTCCATTTTAGTTACACCAATTCGTTTGGCAAACTCTCGCATTGACGCTGGGGTATAACCACGACGACGAAATGCTGCAATTGTTGGCATGCGCGGATCGTCCCAACTATCAACTAACTTTTCTTCCACTAACGTATTTAGTTTACGCTTACTCATCAGTGTATATTCAAGGTTTAAGCGAGAAAATTCATATTGATGTGGTGTGCTTGGTACTGAAACGTTTTCAATTACCCAGTCGTATAAACGTCGATTATCTTGAAATTCCAAGGTACAAATAGAATGGGTTATGCCTTCTAATGCATCAGATAAACAATGGGTAAAATCATACATGGGGTAAATACACCATTTATCACCTGTTTGATGATGATGGGCAAAACGTACGCGATAAATAATAGGATCGCGCAAACACATAAAGCTTGAAGTCATATCAATTTTAGCACGCAAAGCACAAATGCCTTCTTCAAATTCGCCATTTTTCATTTTGGCAAATAAGGCTAAATTTTCTTCAACTGACGTCTCACGATAAGGGCTATTTTTACCTGGCTTATTCAAAGTACCACGATACTCACGTGTTTCTTCTGCGTTTAAGAAACAAACATACGCTAAACCTTTTTCAATAAGTTCAACTGCAAAGCCATGTAACTGGTCAAAGTAGTTTGAAGAATAGTGAATATCCCCTGCCCACTCAAAACCTAACCATTGCACATCTTTTTGAATAGCATGAACGTAATCAATATCTTCTTTTTCAGGGTTAGTATCGTCAAACCGTAAGTTACATAAGCCTTTGTAATCTTGAGCAATACCAAAGTTTAAGCAAATAGCTTTTGCATGACCAATATGTAAGAAGCCATTTGGCTCTGGTGGAAAACGTGTTTGCACACTTTTGTGTTTACCACTCTCTAGATCGGCATCAATGATATTACGAATAAAGTTTGTTGGGCGGTTTTCGGTATCCGACATGAAAATAAACCTCTGAAAATAACCTAATACAACGGGCTTAATTTATGACGCCTGTTGGTATGAAGCTTGGTATAAAGTGCGATTTTTTCGCACAAAGATTGGGTCATTATAGCAAGTGTTTACGGGGGAGAATAGCGTTAGATAAGAGTATATTTCTCCATACTCTTATCACATTATCGTAGTTATTCAGTTATCGTGCTCAATGCGTATATTTCGTGTTCAATGAGCCTCTGCAGAAACGTTTTTATGACCACATCATAGAATATTAACGAGCATAAATAAGAAAGGATTCACCTTGGCCTTTTTCTATATCACGAAGACGATCAATATGGTGTTGCTCTATCTTAGTTCCTTTGGTTAACATGGTATTTTTATCGGCGTTGACTATATCTCTTGTTAACTCCATGCCTTCTAGTAAATCACTGCAGTTGAGCAGGTAATCCGCTTTGCCTTCACTTGAACTTGGTCGCTCTTCGAGTATGGTTAAGTAGTGACTCACTAAACTTGGATCGAAGATGGTTTTAGCTAACTCTTTAATACGACGTTTGGCTTCTAACGTCTGTGTTTTAACTGTAGATTGACGCCCGTTAACCAAATTATCATACATGGAAACAATGGCAATAATTCTCGAACCTAGTGGTATTTCATCTGCTGTTAAGTGTTCTGGAGCAGTAGTACCGTTATAGTTTACCGGAATATTCTTTATTATTTCAGCAACAAAAGAAAGTTCATCAACTCTTTTAAGAAGCTCGTAGCTTTTTTGGTAAAAACCACTGTAGAGGTTTTTTTCCTGTTGTGTCAGGGTATCAATTGGTTTGCTAAGCAAAGTTTGTTCGAGTGATAATTTGCCCGTTTCATACAGCAAGCCAGCAATATAAATTTGAAAAGTGGTGAGTTTGTCGCAAGAGTGCATTTCTGCAATCATTCTAGCATGAGCAGCAACACGGAAATTATGTCGAGATACATCTTGATTATGCAAACAAATTGTCTCTGCATATATATCGATGAAGGTCGAAAATGTCTTTTTAAGACGGCCAAAGCTATTCGCTTCTCTGGTAGAAATAAGCTTTAACTTTTGTTGGTTTTTATTGGTCTCTAATTCAAGCGAACTATTAATCAGTGATAACTCGGCATTTTTAGCCAAGTTAACTTTTAATAATTTCTTAGTTTTTCTTTCATTAATATACAATTCGTACGCATTTTTTAGCTTAGTTACTAGTTCCTCGTTGTCCCATGGTTTTGAAAAGTAGTGAGATATCTTACCTTCATTAACAGCTGTCACAGTTGAATTAATATCAGCATGCCCTGTTAATAAAAACCGTTTACAGTGCGGATTAATTTCAATGATTTTACCTAAAAAAGTTGCTCCGTCCATGATAGGCATTCTCATGTCTGTAAGGACAAGTGGGATGTTAGCGTTATCTTGGTAAAAACCGATTGCTTCATGGGCGTCTGTAAATAAATACAACTGAAAATGTTTGCGTAAAACACGATTTAACGCATTTAACACTTCCTTCTCATCATCGAGTATTAGTAATGAAGGTTTGTCCATTTATTGTTCCTTGGTTACGGCCATCAATTTAGTCCTAAATGAAGACTAATTGCACAATTAATTCGTGTAATTATAGCTGACTATTCATATATATATAACGGTTATCACTTAAAGTAAAAATTTTCTCTAGAGAATAAAAAAACGTTGGTCAATACCATTGACTGATGAGCGTTATGCTGTCGAAATTACACCATAAAAACCATGAAAGCTCTGCTAAGTTTATAAATATTTCACCCGGTAAATACAAAACTTCAAAAGTAACTTTTAAATTGGTCCCAAATCCCTAAGGATTCATTTGGAAATAAATCGATACCTAACCATGACTTTAGTAAATAGATCAGTACAAAAGCACAACCAATAATAAGTAATCCAATTATAAATATAATGAATAAGAGCATAGTAAAAGCAATAAAACGTTCTGCTGGTAAAAGTCCTCTTCTATTGATACCAACAAGAAATACCAGATAAAAACTCCAAGGTAAAAATGGCAGTGCCAAGGTTGGTCGAAAATCTATATTGTGTTGATGCCAATCTTGATTGGTAATACTTTTTTGCAACGCTTTGCGCTGTTCTTCAGTAAAGCTGTCAGCAACAGACTTTTCCATGCCGCTCAAGAGTTGATTAACGGTTGAGGTTTTATTCGATTTTTTAATACGATTCATATTACCTCTGGATGTAAAAATAGGATTAATTTAGTCTGTCATTAGTAGTACAATTACTAAATAAAGAACAGTAAACTACTTGCTGATTCACTTATCCCTAAATGACAAAACCTCAACTTTACTTTTACAATATAATTTATGTGTTCCTCTAAACCATTTGAATTAGAACCGTTATTTTAAAGTACATTGAAGTTAGTTTATAGAACATACTGAGTTCCATAAACTTGTCATATTATTGCTTAATTGAACTGTTACCAAAATTCAACATGGCAAACCTCTCTATACGACTGTATAACTTACTTGGTAAAAACTTCAACCAAGCACAACATAAGGTCATGGCAGTACGGCTAGGCTCCTGTAGAATAATTCGATAGTTGCAATAAATAGCTTGGTGAATGAGTTTAAATGCATTGATTTTACTCGTTGACTGTATAGCTCTTCTTGCTAAATACCTTAATTGATAAGCCTTTGCTAAGCTGTAAAATTGTTTGAAAAAAGTTGGGTGAGATGCTTTGTTTAGCATGACCGCATGTTGCCAACTTGCAAACTGTTTATCTACATCAGCTGATAGGCCTGAATCGTTAACTCGATAATAAGTTAACGGTTCATTAATTCCTTCAAACTGCCATTTAGTATTTAATGCTATCCGTGTCCAAAGCTCAATATCTTCTGACTGTCTTAAACTCTCATCAAAATACATTTTTCGGTATTTATCTTTTTCAGTGCCAAAATAGCCAATTTCTGACAACACTGATCTTCTAATGACAGGTGCTGAACCATTGCCTATCGGGTTTCTACAAAAAATATGCTGTTGAGTAATATTTTTAAGTTTAGGGAATTGGCCAACGCCTAAAAGTACACCTTCCTCGTCAATGAATAATGACGGGCAATAGCTGATACCTACCTTTGGATTGGCACTCAAATGTTGGATGTGTTTGGCTAGTTTATCTGTTGCCCAATAATCATCTGCATCCAATAAAGCAATGTATATTCCTCTGGCAGACTCTATACCTGTATTTCGTGCGCCCGATAAACCTCTATTAGTTTGTCGAATAATGCTAATACGAGGATCGTTGAACTTATCTACTATGTTCAGGGTATTATCAACACAACCATCATCAACAAGAATTAGTTCGAAGTGATGATAAGTTTGATTCAAGACACTGTTGATACTTTGTTCTATATATTTCTCTACGTTATACATTGGAATAACGACTGATACTACCGGAATTGAATTAGTATTCATGTGTTTTCTCCTATCAAATTGCAGTACGAAAATGACTACCAAAGGGCTTTATTACATTGATCAAATAAATTGGAACTAAACAAAATAAACTACTAAAAAAGATCACTAACGCGAACTCCATAGGTTCATTAGGCGTAAAGAAAAATAAGGTTACAAGACTGATAAATAAGCACACTAACCGAGTAATAGTTTCACTGTGGTATTGCTCATTTACCCGTTGCAAACAACAAACAATATCTATCATTAGATTAGGCAGTGCGACTAAACATAAAATGGTGATAATAGGCACCACTGATGACCACTTTTCATCAAATAGAATAGGGACATAGATAGGTGCTATCAGCGCTTGAATAACAAATAACAAGCCAATGCATAAAGAAACAGCAAATACTTTTTTTTGTTGTACTAATAACTGCCCTTTTCGTTCTAAATCACACAAGTAAGGAAATAAAGCACCAATATAAACTTGGCTAATTGATTGACTTAAACCAACGCCTGCGTTTTTTGCAAAGGTGTAAAACCCAAAGAGTTCAGGTGTTAATAACTTACCCGCAATAAATGTATCGGCATGTAAACGCATACCACGCAGGAATTCAGTATTAAAAAGTTTTCCTGATGTTTGAAGCATCTGATGAATAATAGAGGGGTTACAAGCAACACCGTATGACTTGACTGGTGAGAATGAAAACAATAATAACCAAAAGATCGAAAAGGCAATCTTACCTAAAGCTACTGACAAGATATCAGCGCCAAATAAAGCCGCAATGGCGATTGTAACATTCTCAATAGTTACACACAGACCATTTCTAATACTGAACCAACGCATTTTATTTTCACGTTGTAATAAAAATATTTTAATACTTACCCATGGATATAAAAGGTAAATAATAGCCATCGTTTGTAATAAAAGTGTTATGTCATCATTATCATAAAGTGATGAAACGTAGTTTGCTGAACTGAATTGACCTATCGCTATGGCTAAACAAATACCCCATTGGATTAAGATGCCATTTTTGGCAAAGCTTTCTAATTGATGTGGCTTACAGTTGATAATTTGGCTGCCCACACCTGCACGTAACAACAGGCCAAAAACATCATGAAATGCTAAAGCTAACATAGCAGTACCGTATGACATTGGTGATAATTGAGCAGCCAGTACAATAATAGTGAATATTCGAGATATTTTTGCTACAAACTCTGCACTGAGTAACCAAATGGTATTTGATAAGAGCTCAATAACTGAATTTAATTGTATTCTAAAAAAATGAAGCAACCGCATTAGAATATTCCTGAAGCATTGTTAATTAACAAGGTAACTTCAAGATTCATTCCAACATGTTATATTTTTAATGCATTGATTAATAAGTCTTTTATTTCAATTAAAATTCTACCACCGTAATTATTTGCATGATGAAAATCATTATGGTGGTTATTTGCATATTAGGAATACAATTATTCTGCAGGCGATGTTTGCCATTGTTGGATTTTACGATACAGCGTTGATGGACTCACACCCAATTCACTCGCCGCTTTTACAATATTGTCTTGGCACGAGTCTATAGCCTGTTCAATAGCTTGTTTTTCAACTTCAGCCAAGGTAATAATCGATGAAGTCGAATGATTAACCTGATGAGTATTGGTCGTTTGATTGTTCCGATTTATTGCAGCAATATCGCTTTGTATTTTGGTGTCAAACACTGGCTCTGCTTGTATACTTTGTCTACCAAGTTGTTGAGCAATAATCTTTTCTGAAATTAATGGTCCTTCAGACATAACCGTTGAACTATGAATGATATTTTGTAACTGGCGAACATTACCCGGCCATGAATAGGACTTTATTAGCGCCTCAGCGCCAGAAGAAAATCCAGCAAACACTTTGCCCTCAATATCGCTAAAGTGACTTAAAAAATGTTCAGCTAACTTAAGAATATCATTATCGCGTTCATTTAACGCCGGCAAATCTATCGAAATAACGTTTAACCGATAAAAGAGGTCTTCACGTAATTTATGTTCTGCAATGGCAATTTGTGGCTCTCTATTCGTAGCACTAATAAATCGAATATCTACTTTTTCTTCTTTTCCACTACCAACCTTTTGAAAACAACCTGTTTGGATGAACCGTAATAGTTTTGCTTGTAAACCAATATCCATTTCGCCTATTTCATCAAGAAAAAGGCTACCGCCATTTGCCAGAGAGGCTGCACCATCTCTATTTGAAACAGCCCCAGAGAACGCACCTTTTATATGACCAAAAATTTCCGATTCCATTAATTCTGACGGAATAGCCGCACAATTAAGCGCAATAAAAGGTCCATTTTTCTTTTTGCTTAATCGATGAATCGCTTGTGCCGCAACTTCTTTACCTGCGCCACTTGGCCCTGTGATAAAGACAGAAGCATTACTAGGCGCACTTTGTTCTATACATGAATAAACAAATTGCATAGCCACTGAATCACCGATGAAACCTTCAAAACTCGATTTATGATATTTTTGGTATTGATCAATTGTTCTTCGCATTAACGTTCGTTCGGCCAAAACCTGTTGTAATTGTAAGGCTTGTTTTAACTTTATTATGAGCTCGAAGTTATCCCAGGGCTTTTTAAGAAACCCCCAAATATGACCGTTGTTAATCAAATCGACGATCATTTCCATATCACCATGGCCTGTCAGCACCATACGAACTGTTTCTGGTGAAATTTTAGCAACCTGTTCCAATAATTCATTACCATCCATATTTGGCATATTAAAATCAGACACGATGACATCTACAGGACACTCATTAATAATATCAAGTGCATCTTGGCCGCTAGGTGCAGTTAAAATAACAGCATCGAGCTTTTTGGTAATACGTTCGAGTGAACGTAGAATTTCTGGCTCATCATCCACAAATAAAATTCTAGATTTATTTAAGTTCTGCATTTCCAATCCTTAAAATTGCGAGTATTAATCATCAAATGTTAGTCAGCGCTCTCTCAACAGCTTGTTGAGTAACGTCGGTCAAATTGATAACTTTTACTTAATAAATTAAAAATAAAACAATAATTATCAACAACTTTAATAGATGGTAGTTGCAATTATAATAAGGCTTTATTTGTTTCTATAGATAAATAATAGTTGATATTTACTATTATTAAATTATTGATAAATAAATATAACCGTTAATGAGCAATAATAGCAAAACATATTGAAATTCAATCGTATAGCCAATAGTAATGAAGAATAAATACTTTAGTGAAAACTATGGAGCAATTATTGCTTATTAATTTTCTATAACAGAAAAATAATTGGTTAACTGCAAGGGTGAAATATATGCAAGATAAAACATTAATACTCAGTATTGCTTTAAACGGTTATCAATGGGTGTACCAACGAGAGCTGAAATCTCATCGACGCTATGCACAAAAATACGGTTATGTTCATCAAGCCGTAACACGCCCTTTTGTATCTGCCCTTGGAGTAGAGTGTTGTTGGCTTAAATTAACCTTAATGCGGGCGGCTTTGTTATCTGGCTATGAAAATGTATTGTTTTTAGATGCCGACACCATGGTTAATCAGAACTGTCCGGAATTAACCGATGTATTTCAAGCGGATAAATATGTTTATATGGCAAAAGGATACTCTAATAGATTCAATTCAGGAGTGCTTTTAGCGAGGAATAATATAAAAACCATAGAATGGCTTACGCAGATTATCGATGCCAGATTTAAGAGTGTACGAAGAGAGAATGATGTCGGTTGGGGAGAAAATGGTCATGTTATTGAATTAAGTAAAGGCGTTCCATTTATAGTAGAGCTTGATCAAAAGTGGAATAATACATTCGATTATCAATTAACCGATTATATTCGTCATCATAACTGTGGCCCAATGAGAACGGGCTTTCTAAACAATTTCTTTCATAAAGTTGTTTTTTTTCTATCTGCACGATTGCTAACTTACAGTAATAAAAATAAGGGGGACTCTAGTAGGAAACTTAATAAAGATATTCTCTCACGGGAAACAAATGAGATTTTATCTATCTATAGAAAACTTGTCTGTCTCTAAAAATTACAGATATGTTGCAAAATGATAATCTAATTTTTATTTTGCAACATATCTGCACCTACACTTTCAACGAAAAAAGAAACAAAAGATAAACCTTATACTTTACAACAAGATAAAAATAATTCACAGATTGGCACAGCTTAAGCAACACATCAGTTAACTTTCAATGATTAGGTTAACTGAAATGAAAAATACTAAATTCTCACTTCAAACGATGACTCAATCTCTTAAGCATTATGACTCCATTGATGATCAATACAGTGGAACCTTTATTGATCGCCCTATCGCACTGATACTTATTCTAATGCTTCTTCCCTGTTTTCTAATCAATATTGCATTGGCTCTATGCACAAGAAGAAGCATATTTTCAATGCAACATAAGACAGATGCCTTAAGTAGAACGGTTACTTTACATCACTTCAGTATTGGTCTTTGGGTCAAAACCGCCGTTTTATTTGATATTTACTCAGGGAAACTTTCTTTTTGCGGTATTCCTCTTACTCACAGATTATCACCTGACATACAGTTTTGTGTAGTGAACCAAATAAAATGTAAAGCAGGCCTTTTTAGTTTATATGATTTACACCTTAAAACGGGTTTAACAATCATGAGTAAAGAGCAACTACTTGAACAGCAGCTAAATGGCAATTCAGTTGATTATTTTGTGCTTATTATCAAAAGTTTTATGTCCATTGTTCTTTATGGTCGAGCAATAACAAAATTAAAAAAAGCAAAATATTTATCTTTATTTGGCTTACGCGTTAAAAACACATCTATGGCAGAGGCTGTTGATTGGATAACACAAACACCTGCTCAGAAAACTAACATAGGTTTTTTCGTCAACGTACATTCAATCAATCTATCAATAAGCGATCCTACTTTTTTTAATCAACTATCAAATGCGAATGCTTTATTTGCTGATGGTTCAGGTATGAGGTTAGCAGCGAAAAAGGCGGGATTTCTTCTTAATGGTAATAACAATGGTACAGACATGTTACCTCATATTTGTAAAAGCTGTGTTGAAAGCAATCAATCTTTATACTTTTTTGGGGCTAAACCCGGTATTGCCGAACAAGCAGCAAATGCATTATGCAAGCAATATCCTGGCCTTAACATTGCTGGTACTGCTCATGGCTATAACAAAGATAATAATGCTGAGCAAATTATCGATTCAATAAATAACAGTGGCTGCGACATATTATTAGTGGCAATGGGCTCACCCGTTCAGGAGCAATGGTTACTCGAGCACAGAGATAAATTGCACTGTAAAACTGCATTGGCCGTAGGTGGACTCTTTGATTTTTATTCGGGTAACATTTCACGCTCCCCGTTGTGGTTAAGAGAAATAGGTATGGAATGGGTTTGGCGCTTATTACAAGAGCCTCGTAATAAATTTAATCGCTATGTTGTTGGTAATCCGATTTTTTTATATAGAACTTTCATTCTTGGTTTAGTAAATACTGGAGAAAAATAATGACTATTCAAATTTTACAGTATGTTAAAAATAACGCTTTATTTACTGGTACTGACAAAACCATTGATAAAAACTATAAACATAAAGGCATCCCAGTTATCTTACAACAATCTGTAGCGTTCATTGTGTTGCTATTAATAAGCCCATTACTTTTATTAGTGCTAATGCTGATAAAAGTAGAAAGTTCAGGTAATGCTTTATTCTCTCAAACAAGAGTAGGCGAAAATGGTCGACATTTTAAAATGTATAAATTCCGTTCTATGTATTTAAAAACAGACCCTAATTATCAAGAACCAGACCCTACACAAAGTTCTCGTGAAGGCGTTTGTAAAAAGTACATTAACGACCCAAGAATTACCAAGATTGGACAATTTATCAGAAAATATTCGATAGATGAAATCCCGCAGTTATTCAATATTGTTAGAGGAGATATGTGTTTGGTAGGCCCTCGACCTGCGTTATCTATTGAAACTTATGAGTATGATAATAACGTTCAATCTAGATTGTTTACCAAACCGGGTCTAACGGGCTTATGGCAAGTATCTGGCCGAGCAGATACTAATTTTGAAGAACAACTACAGTTAGACAAAACGTATATCAAACAGCAGAGTTTTTTAATGGATTGTAAAATAATAGCGCTCACCATTCCTGCAGTGTTAAGTGCAAAAGGTGCTTATTAATATTATCAACTCCTCGCGTATCAATATAATTAAGTTATTTGGCATCAATGTTTAAAGTGAATTGATAAAACGCATTATCAATTCACTTTTTAGTTTATATTCTCAGCTATTTATGGCTATTTTCTGACAAATAGCCTTTTGCAAAACTAAAAAAATGCATTGCACATTGCAAAACCCCCTCATACTTCATTCTAATAAAAACAATATTCCTTTTAAATACAACAAGTAAAACACAAAACCAGACTTGGTACGTTAAGTGCAATTACTATTTATATAGCGAATTACATCATGGAGAATATTATGCTGTATCACGGATTTAATAATTACAAAATGATACCAGTACTTGCTGCCTTAATAGCAGCAATAGTTACACAAGGTTGTGCTAGGCATTCTTCTGAAAATATAGATAAATCCTCACTTCGCTTTTATGGTAATCCTAGTGACAATGGCGATGACTTTATTCATGAAGAAGCACCTAACAGTGTTTATGCCGATGGCTTAAGTTGTGATCAGTTTCAAAACATGGGAGCGGCATTAAATTATAGAACTGATAAACCAATAAATTTAAACACAGCAAACATGAAAGCTTCTGCCAAGAACGACCCTATTTTGGCACAAGGTTTACTCCTGAGCCCTGGCGATTTAGTTGAAGTAATTATAGAAGATGGCGAAGGCTTTAATGGTCGTTACATTGTTGATAATGCAGGTTATGTCAAATTACCGATTATAGGTGTTATTGAAGCTGGTGGAGCGACAACCAATAAATTAGAAGCCAAAATTGAACTTGCCCTTATTAGAGCAGAAATATTTCAACCTGATAGTGCTGGCGTGACAATATATGTATTGAATTGGTCATCAATTGAAGTTGCCGTTGCCGGTGCTGTTTTTCAACCTGGTACAGTTTTAATCAATAAAAAACCCATTGGCATTCAAAATGCCGAACATTTAGAAGCTTATGGTGATTATTCAACTACACGTTTGTTATCTGAAGCAATAAGAGCAGCTTCAGGCATTAGACCCGATGCCAAATTAGACCAAATAATCTTGATACGTAAAGGCTGGCAAGTACAAGTAGATATGACGGGCATGTTAAGTGGAGATCTGGTCAATGATTATCCTTTAGTCGCCGGTGACCGAGTAATAGTACCTAGTACAGGTTGTTTTCAAGCCCATTTAGTTAGACCAAGCCAAATCACACCGAAAGGTTTTCGTGTATTTATGTCTAATCTAATTGATTCAGCAGGCGATAATTCTAGTGCCGCTATTGGCCGATTTTCAACAAGCCTGCCCTATGGCACACGATTACTTCAAGCAGCCGTTTCTGCTAACTGTGTTGGTGGGAAAGAATGGACTAATGCACCACGAAGAGTTGTGCTTTCAAGTAAAAATCCAATAACGGGTGAAACTCAAGTCATCGAACGTTCCGTTGAACAGTTGATGACAATGCCGAATAAAGCGCGAATTAACCCTTATCTTATGCCAAACGATGCAGTTGCATGCTATGACTCCGACATTACCAATTATCGAGATATAGCGAAAACCCTTACTGACCTTATTATCCCATTCAAATTATTATAGGTGATTTATGAAGTATCCTATTGTTCCTTTGACAAAATTTGGATTATTTAGAGCAAAAATCTATGCTGTATTGAAACGCCCCTATTTAGTGATAGCTTTAGTTTCTTATTTCATGGTTGCCCTGCTTGTAATGATTTATTTAAATAAAGCGCCTTCGTTTACTAGTGATATGGAAATGGTATTACCCGGCACAGGTAGCAGTAACAGTGTATCGTTGGATAACGTTGGTCAAGTTGTCTCACAAACCAATACCCCTTTTTCTGGTGGTGGTTTTAACCCTCGTGTTAACTATAAAGAGATGTTATCTAGCCGGGGCGTAAGAGCTCGTGCAGCAAAAAAATTGGACATTACACTGGAGGATCTTGGTGAGCCTAGAATTAAACTGACCGAGCAAACATCAATAATTTCACTTGAGATGAGTGCTAATGGCCAAGAACTAGCGCAAGCAAAGACGCTTGCCTTATATGAGTCTCTTCAAGATGAGTTAAGTAACTTAAGAGCGGATGAAGTATTACGTCGAGATCAAAGTATTGAACAAGTGCTTGACCAATACCGAGAACGAATGAACATTACACGTAATGCCATTGTTGATTTTCAACAACGTTCAATTGTCGTTTCAACCGATCAAATGAACCAATTAGTGAGAACACTTTCAGGCGTTAGAGAAAAGCACCTTTATGTCAAAGCTGAAGCAAAGCAATTGCAAGAGTACATATATCAGTTAAGCGACGAGTTGGGTGTTTCACCCAAATTAGCGGGGCAAGCGTTTGCTCTGCAATCCGATGTTGAATTTCGCGCTTACATTACTGAGTTAAAGGAAAGCATTACCCAGCTAACAGAGTACCGTTCTCGGTGGGGAGTGAATCATCCTAAAGTAAAAGCCCAACAAAAAAGATTAAACTTTACGCGTATTTCGATTAACGAACGAAGCAACCAAATGTACGGTGTAAATTCTACTGAAATATTTAATTCATTGAATTTAGATTTAAACCCGAAACGTTCTGAGTTATTTGCAGATTTAATTGATGCGTATGCCAAACAAAAAGGCCAAGAGTCAATGCTCGAAGATCTAGGTCGTTCAGCCTTGCACTTAGGGGATCAATTAAAAATTTATTCTCGAGAAATTGTAGAATTGGAACGCTTACAACGAGAGTTCAACATGGCAGAAGCAATATTTACTTCTGCGGCTGCACGACTCGAAGCGAGTAAGTCAGATGTTTTTGCATCTTACCCAGTGCTGCAAATGTTAACAACACCATCTTATCCAATGAAGCAAAGTAGCCCTAAAAATATTATTGCTTTTATAAGTGCGGTAACTGGATTTATATTTATCACTTTAGGATTAATTATCTTATCGCAACGTAATAAGTTAATTCAAATAATCCTTAAAAAAGACGTAACAACTTCAGGTAACAGTTAACTTATCAACCACAAGTAATGAATTGCAAAATGATAATAGCCTTTGTATTTTGCAATTCACAAGCACTTCCCCTCTTCATCATGAAACACCACGAAAGTTAATACTCTTTTATTATCAACAGCATAAAAACATATAACAAGTTTGGCATACCTTTAGCAATACCAAGAGTAACAACAAGGTTTTAAGCAATAAACTAAGTAAACTGCAACCGCATAATACTTTTAAAACAGCCTTTGTATTACTCACAATTGGACTAATGCTCTTATGACAACAAACCAATTAACGCCTAACTCTACTGAAGAAAAGCTGATCTGGTTTGGGTTAACGTTGACCTACCCTTTCTTCGCTTTTGGTGGTCTTTATATTATGGGTTCAGTATTAGGTTGGATGATATTTGCAGTCGTTTTATTGCGCTGGTATGTCAATGGTAAAGAGCAGTTCTCAGCTATCCCTGCCATTGTTTGGTTATGGGTTATTGGCGGCCTGTTTCTGTTATTAGCGTTATTGATTGGACATTCGAACTGGGATTTAGGTTTGGCGAAAACAATTAAATCATCAATTGGCTGGGCAAAAGGCTGGGCTCTTATGCCATTATTTTTATTCCTTGGTGCCTTTGTTGATATAAAACCGCAATTAATCATTAGAGCCGTATGTATAGTTTCATTCCATTCATTAATTTTTGCGCTTATCACCATTGTTCTTTACATGGCTGGTGTGCATGGTGATCTATTTGTTTCACCTTTAAAAGTTATTGGTGGCCCTGGCGAAACCTTTTTTACGGTAAGTTTGTTCGGATTAAACCCTGAAACAGGTGCTGGACGTTGGAGATTCTTTACCCCTTGGGCACCAGCTGCTGGTTTTATGGCATGTATATTTTTAATTTTCACTTGCCAAGAAAAAGATTCTTTTTGGAGAAATGCGGGTTTGTTAGGCAGCTTTGTTATGTCCTTGTTGTCTCAATCACGTGCCGGATGGGTTATTTACATCGCCTTAACCCCGTTATGTTTCTTACATAAACATTTCAAAAATCCAATGTTGTTAGTCCTTATTGGTTTAGTGATCCCAGCTATTACCTTATTGGGCGAACCTTTATTTAATTGGTTAAATAATAGTTATGCCGATATCAAAGCCTCACGCCCTGAATCGACACGCGTACGTAAAACGTTAGAAGTATTAGCATTACAACGCTGGGAGTCAGAAGCACCAATTTGGGGCCACGGCATCGTAGAAAGAGGTCCTAAGATTGTTGAAGGAATGCCTATTGGATCGCATCACACTTGGTATGGCTTGTTATTTGTAAAGGGTATCGTAGGACTCCTAGCGCTAGCAATTCCTTTAGCGTTTACCTGTATTTATTTATTTTGGAACAGCCTGAAAAGCCAAATTTGTTATACCGCTGCGTTAATGCTCGTTGTTTTTATTTGCTACTCGTTTTTCGAAAATCTAGAAATTTTGAGTTTTATTTACTGGCCAGCACTTTTATGGATTGGTATTGCACTTAACCCATTAA